>Ga0306920_100000656_pt1 | contig 40820 bp, 35 predicted proteins | sample flu12Cox44000170_FD_204666 | JGI IMG/M metagenome (GOLD analysis project Ga0306920, IMG submission 204666) | Lab enrichment of tropical soil microbial communities from Luquillo Experimental Forest, Puerto Rico - flux4day.12C.oxic.44.000.170 (v2)... | ecosystem: Environmental > Terrestrial >... | reverse complement strand
AAGCCCTGCCGCGGAAGCCAGCATAGGTGGGAGAAACGCGAAGAGCCAAAAGCGAACTTATGCAACCTGATACACACGAACGAAATCCCGAGCCGAACCTCCCCACCACGATCCAGGCGAAGCGCCCCCGCTCGGTTCAGGGCCGCTTTGGTCCCTACGGCGGCCGTTACGTTCCTGAAACGTTGATGGCGGCGCTGCAGGAGCTCGAATCCGCGTACGCTGCGGCGCGCAAGGACAAGCGTTTCCGCGATGAATACCAGCGGCTCCTGCAGGATTTCGCCGGGCGCCCCACGCCGCTGTTCCTGGCCGAGCGCATGACGAAGGAACTCGGGGGCGCAAAGATCTACCTGAAGCGCGAAGACCTGCTGCATACCGGGGCGCACAAGATCAACAACTGTATTGGGCAAGCCATGCTTGCACGCCGGATGGGCAAGCGTCGAATCATCGCGGAGACCGGCGCCGGCCAGCACGGCGTGGCCACGGCCACGGTGTGCGCCCTGTTCGGCATGGAGTGCGTCGTGTACATGGGCTCGGAAGACATGCGACGCCAGGAGCTGAATGTCTTTCGGATGCGGTTGCTCGGCGCTGAGGTGCGCAGCGTCGATTCCGGATCGTGCACGCTGAAGGATGCTATCAATGAAGCCATGCGCGACTGGGTCACGAATGTGCGCAACACACATTACCTGCTGGGCAGCGTGCTGGGCGCCCATCCTTATCCCACGATGGTGCGCGACTTCCACCGCGTGATCGGCCAGGAAGCGCGCAAGCAGATCCTTCAGGCCGAGGGCCGGTTGCCATCGGCGGTGATCGCTTGCGTGGGTGGTGGTTCCAATGCCATTGGCGCGTTCTACGTGTTCATCAAGGACGGCGAGGTGAAGCTGATCGGTGTCGAAGCCGGAGGTCGTGGGCACGCGCTTGGAGAGCACGCCGCGCGCTTCGATGGCGGAGGGCCGGGCGTGCTGCAGGGAACATATTCCTATGTGTTGCAAGACCAGGCTGGTCAGATTTCGTCGACGCACTCGGTATCAGCTGGCCTCGACTATCCTGCGATAGGGCCGGAACACGCGTGGCTGCACGACCAGGGCCGCGCCGAATATGTTTCGGCAAGCGACCAAGAAGCGCTCGATGCCTGCCGGAGACTGGCACGAACTGAAGGCATTATTCCGGCGCTGGAGTCGGCGCATGCCGTTGCCGAGTGCCTCAAACGTGCGCCAACAATGAACAAGTCCGACGTGGTGATCGTGAACATCTCCGGTCGTGGCGATAAGGACATTGGAATCCTGCGCGAGAACCTTGCGTTGTGACGCTGCAACCGTGTTCACTCACTGAGATGACGTCATTCGGACCGATCATGAGGTCGCCTGCGCGACCGATTCAGAGTCGAAGAACCTGCTCTTGATGTTGGGTTAATCGCTGCGGGAGGAGAGCAGGCTCCCCCGCTCGCGGAAGAAGCGGCTACTCGGTCCGAAACGACGGCTCGACTACCGGGGCGAAAGGCGCACATCGATCAAGCAAGATGCCCATCAAGTTCACACTCAAGCCCGGCCTCGTTGCTTACATCACCTGCGGCGATCCCGACCTCGATACCTCGCGCGATGTCGCTCTGGCAGCGATTGACGGTGGTGCCGACGTTATCGAACTGGGCGTTCCTTTCAGCGATCCCGTGGCCGATGGGCCAGTGATCCAGCGCGCCAGCGAGCGTGCCCTGCGGCACGGCACAGACTTGCACGGAGTACTCGGGATGGCGCGCCAGATACGGCGGCAATCGAAGGCTGGACTGATTATCTTCAGCTATCTGAATCCCGTCCTTCAATTTGGCTTGGACAAGTTCTGCGCAGCCGCCGCTGAGGCTGGCGTAGATGGCGCTCTGGTCACGGATCTGCCGGTGGAAGAGGCTGGCGACTATCTGCGAGCAATGAAGGCGCACAAGCTTGCGCCTGTATTTCTGGCGGCGCCCACCAGTGCCGACAAACGCCTGCGTGAAGTGGCAAAGCGGTCGCGCGGTTTCATCTACGCAATTTCTCGAACCGGTGTCACGGGTACCCGGCAGGAGCTTGCCGCCGACGCACAATCACTGGTTACGCGTTTGCGCAAGTACAGCAACCTTCCCATTGCCGTCGGCTTTGGCATCTCGACACCAGGACAGTTCGCAGAAGTCGGCCGCTTTGCTGATGCAGCTGTTGTGGGCAGCGCGATCGTGCAAAGGATCGAAGAGAATGCGGGACGGGAAGCCCCAGCTGTGGCAGAATTCTTATCTTCCCTCACCGCAGCGGCTCAAGCCTGCAGGCGCCAGCAGTCAGCTTGACCTCGGAGAGTCAAATTCTGGGCAGGGCTGGCGCGGCAGGCTCGTGGCAACGATGCTGCGAACGGTGAGCGTCAGCGCGCGGGTGAGAAACGGTTTCTGTTGTGATGGTGACCTATCACGACACTGCAGCCGCACAGCGGCGGCAAGGCTTGAGCCCGGCGCTTGAGCGCCGGTGCAGGGTTGGAAAAGTGCCTCTGAGCCGCGCAGAGCGGCGACACCGAAGCAGTCGTTACGAGATTGAGATTTGCCCTCAGAGGAATGGTCACAAGGGCGAACCGCGATGGACATCGAAGATTGGCGCCGAAAAATCGACGACCTGGACCGCAAGCTGGTAAAGCTGATCAACCAGCGGGCACAATGCGCGCAGGCCATCGGCCAGCTCAAACGCAACTCCGATGCGCCCATTTATGAGCCCGACCGCGAACGGATCATTTTCGAGAACATTGCGCGTGAAAATACTGGCCCCCTGTCGCAAGTACAGCTGCGACAGGTATACGAGCGCCTGGTGGACGTGATGCGCCAGATCCAGCTTGAAGAGATGGCGCCTCCGCCACCCGAGCAGGCTGACGGCACCGAGCTGGAGCCGAACGATTGAAGGCAGTTGTCAGGCGCGGGTTTCGTCTGACGTAAGCAAGACCTCTGTGTTTTGTTGGGGCTGGCATTGGGTCGGAAGGGCGGGCGCAGATCCCTCGACGGCGCATCCGCCCCGTCCGCAGGGCGCGGACCGGACACACATTGCCGCACCGCTCGGGATGACACCTCTTGTCACGAAGCATGCGCTAGGTACGACAGACAAATCTGGCCCTTCGAATCAGGAGAAAAGCAGGGCCCTCGGCTCAGACCGCCGGCGCTTGGCCGGTTCTCCGCTGTGACGATCGGGGAATGGCGAAAGCCAGGTACCGAACCGCGAAAGGAACACATGATTGTTGCGATGTTGGAAACCGCCAGTGAAGACCAGATCCAGCAGGTCACCGAACACCTGATGAAGATGGGCTTTGCCGTGCATCGCACGACCGGCGCGCGCCAGTCGGTGCTGGCGGCGGTAGGCCGGCGCATCGATTTCGACACGCGCGACCTCGAAGTGCTCCCTGGTGTTGAGAAGGTGCACCGCATCAGCGCGCCGTACAAACTCGTGGGCCGCCAGTTCCGTCCCCACGACACCATCATCAAGCTGCCCAAGGGCATCGAGATCGGCGGCCCCGAAGTTGTTGTCATGGCGGGACCTTGTTCCGTGGAATCCCGTGAGCAGCTCTTCAAAGCAGCAGAAATCGTTTCCAAGGCGGGGGCGAAGGTCCTGCGCGGCGGAGCGTTTAAGCCGCGCAGTTCGCCTTACACCTTTCAGGGCCTTGGTGAAGAAGGGCTGAAGCTGCTGCGTGAAGCCGCCGAAAGCCATGGGTTGCTGGTCATCAGCGAAGTGATGGAGATCTCGCAGATTGAGCTCATGCTGCCTCACGTCGATATCTTCCAGGTGGGCGCGCGCAACATGCAGAACTTCAACCTTCTGCGCGAACTGGGAAAGGTTCGAAAGCCGGTGCTGCTGAAACGCGGTATCGCGGCCACCATCGAAGAGCTGCTGCTCTCGGCCGAGTACATCATGTCGGGCGGCAACTATAATGTGATCCTCTGCGAGCGGGGCATTCGTACCTTCGAAACCTATACCCGTAACACGATGGATATTTCAGCGATTCCCATCGTACACAAGCTGTCACATCTTCCCATCACATCTGACCCCTCCCATGGCACCGGACTTCGCGACAAAGTCGCACCGATGGCGCGCGCCTCGGTCGCGGCCGGAGCCGATGCCCTGCTGATCGAGGTGCATCCCGATCCCGACAACGCACTGTCGGACGGAGCGCAGTCGCTGTTCCCCGAACAGTTCACGGAACTCATGGCGCAGTTGCGCATCATCGCTCCGGCTGTGGGCCGAAGGATCGCATAGCGACGTGGCCCATGCCGATTCGGCAAATCACGATCGTTGGAACGGGCCTGATCGGCGGCTCTTTCGGACTGGGGTTGCGCAAGCACGGTTTTGCCGGCACCATCGTCGGCTGCGATCGTCCGTTGGTGTTGGGAAATGCGCTGACGCGCGGCGCCATCGATCGCAGCGAACCTGATCTCGCCCGTTCCTGTCAGGGGAGCGATGTCGTTTTTTTCTCGACGCCCGTGGGCTCCATCCTTGCGCTCTTCGAGAAGCTCGCGCCCACGCTGCCGGCTGGCACCCTGCTCACCGATGCCGGCAGTACCAAACAACAATTCGTCGAACGCACCCGCATGGTGCTCGGCGCAAATGCGGCCACTCGAGTTCTGCCTGGTCATCCCATGGCCGGCAAGGAACACAGCGGCATCGAGCACGCCGACGCAGAACTGTTTCACGACGCTGTCTGGCTGATCACGCCGATCGGCCTTCACCAGGCGTACACACCGCTACAGGAGGAATATCTCGCGCTGATCGCCTCCATTGGAGCGAGGGTGGTCGAAATCGATCCTGAGCGCCATGACCTGCTGTGCGCGTGGATCAGCCATCTCCCCCAGATGATTTCCACCGCACTCGCGTCGGTTCTGCGCGAAGAACTAGGCGATGATGACGCCATCGAGCAGATCGGCGGCCGCGCTCTGCGTGAGATGACGCGCATCGCCCACAGCCCGTATTCGATGTGGCGCGATATCGCGATCACCAACAGCAAGAACCTGGAGGACGTTATCCTGCGCTTCGAGCAACAACTGACCTATCTGCGCGAAAACCTGCGCGGTTCAGGGTTGCGCGAACTGTTCGACAGCGCCAACCTTTTCGGGCGCAAGCATCCGGCGCCGAAGCCGGGACGTGAGGACCACTAGATCATCATTCGAACAGTCGGGGCACTGTGAATACAGTGATGCTCTCGAGGAGTATCATCACGAGCGCATTAAGGAGATCTGCTTTTCACCGGTTACCAATGACGGAGATTCGAGGTGCCGTCCGAGCGGAAGTATTGCCGCAGTCCAACCCCGCAGTGGCAGCATGAAGTGAGACCTGCTGAAGGTGAAAACAAAGGCCGAGTTGCGCAACCGGTATTACGCCGGGCCAGATTGTCTGGGGAGAACTCGATTGCCAATTGGTAGCGGAGCAGGAAAAGCGCGCAAACACCGCTGTTGATCGAGCCTGAAGAGAGGGAAGATCTCTGGTCAGCCCAGCGCTCAACGCCGCGTGTTAGGCAAAAAGCGGAAACCGGCAGGCCCCAAGAGATAAAAGCGCAAGCCCAGGAGCTAACAGCGAATTAAGGAATGGCGAACGGCGGCCTCCCTGCTACAATCGCCCGGCGAGCGGAAGAACACTATGGCAATGAATAAGGTAGTGGCAAATGCGGACGAGGCCGTCTACGACATTGAGGACGGCGCGACCATCATGGTCGGCGGCTTTGGACTCTGCGGAATTCCGGAGAATCTCATCCGCGCAATGGTCAACAAGGGTGTGAAGAATCTTACGACCATCAGTAATAACGTGGGCGTCGACGAGTTCGGGCTCGGACTGATGCTGTACGCGGGTCAGATCAAGGCGCACAAGGGAAGCTATGTTGGCGAGAACCGCCTGCTGGAAGAGATGGTGCTTACGGGACGGATCGATCTGGAGTTAATTCCCCAGGGCACCTTCGCGGAGCGCATCCGTGCGGGCGGCGCAGGCATTCCCGCTTTTTATACGCCGACGGGTTTCGGCACGATGGTCGCCGAAGGCAAAGAGACGCGGGAGTTCAATGGGCGTCCTTATGTACTGGAGCACGCGCTGAAAGCCGATTTTGCGCTGATTAAAGCGTGGAAGGGCGACAAGTGGGGTAACCTGGTGTATCGCAAAACGGCACGGAACTTCAATCCCATGATGGCGACCGCAGCCAGCGTCACCATCGCTGAGGTCGAGCAGCTCGTTGGACCCGGCGAACTCGATCCTGACCAGGTACACACGCCGAGCGTCTACGTGAAACGCATCTTTCAGGGCGAGAGTTACGAGAAGCGCATCGAGCGGCGGACGTTGCGCAAGGCATAGGCTCGGGAGACATCATGGCAACATCTCCAACCCCGAAGGTCGGAAAAGACACAGAGAAGCGTGACCGCATTGTCCGGCGCGTGGCGGGTGAACTGCGCGACGGTTATTACGTGAACCTTGGCATCGGCATGCCCACGCTGGTAGCGAACTGCGTGCCTCCGGGTATTGAGGTAGTGCTGCAAAGTGAGAATGGCATGCTGGGTGTCGGACCGTACCCCCTCGCCGGACAGGAAGATCCGGACCTGATCAATGCGGGCAAGGAAACCGTGACCGAGCTTCCGGGCACGGCGTATTTTTCGAGCGCCGATTCGTTTGCCATGATCCGCGGTGGCCATATCGACTTGAGCGTGCTTGGAGCGATGGAAGTCGATGAAGAAGGGAATCTCGCCAACTGGATGATTCCCGGCAAGATGGTGAAGGGCATGGGTGGCGCGATGGACCTGGTCGCCAGCGCTAAGCGCGTGATTGTGGCCATGGAACACACAACGCGCGAAGGCGCGCCCAAGATCTTGCGCCGCTGCACGCTACCGATTACCGGACTGCGCGTGGTGCACGACATCGTCACGGAGATGGCATGCATTCATGTGACGCAGAGCGGCCTCGTGCTCGATGAGATCGCTGAAGGACTGACCGTCAATGACGTGCAACGGGCGACGGAGGCTCCACTGATTATCAGCCCACGCTTGAAGACGATGGAGACTTAGCCGGCTGCAGGCTCGGCCTGAAAAGCACCAACTGCAGTCCTGGGAATAGCAGCAACACCGCGACGCCGTCTCCGGGCTAGTCGTGCTTCCGGTACGGAAACACGTGATCAAGCCAACTGTCGAGACTGCCTGACGCAGAGTGTCATCGCAATCTCCGTCGGCGCAGACTATGTCGTGAACAATCTGCGCCCGTTCCAGCAGAAATAGCCAGATGAAGATCATGATCGCCAGCCAGAACCAAGCGACGGCAGAGCAACTCGCTTGCTAAGGTCGGAGCGGCGAAAGCCTAAAATCACCCCCGCCCACAATGGCCGTTTGCAAGCTATGACGAAGTACGCCGCGGCTCACCGATCCGACAACCAGCAAAGCGGCGATGACCATCAGGCACCGCCGCCCCGCGCGTAGTGCCTGAACAGAGTTATTCATGCGTATCCAACTCCCTCGAGGCTTCAATCTCATTGCGGAACCCAGGCGAACGCCCAGGAGTTCCGAACACAGAAGGGCGCCCCTTCCATTGAGCTGGATGGAGAAGAGCAGTGTTCAAATTACCTGCAGGCTGTGATGCCGCGCACAGCTCGCTGGGGCGCTGCCGTTTCATATTGACGTGTTAGGCGCAACAGACCTGCTATTCAGAAAGGAGGATTCTTATGCGTTCACATCTCATGCGGTGGGTGGCAGCATTCCTGCTGTTAGGTCCATTCTTGTTGGCCGGGCAGACGAACCCAGCCGAAGCAACCGCACCGGCTTCCTCGCAAACGATAACCCCTCAGATCAAGTCCGTTCCCGCGCCCCATTCGGATCCGACATCAGGCAAGGCTATGTACGAGGCCTACTGCGCTTCCTGCCACGGAATCGACGGACGAGGTGACGGGCCAGCAGCTCGGGCGATGAAAGCCCAACCCGCCAACCTGACCAAGCTGGCGGCGTCCAACGGCGGCCCCTATCCCGAAGCGCATGTTGCCGGAGTTATCAAGGGCGAAGCCCTGACGACATCGCACGGGGCAAACGACATGCCGGTTTGGGGACCGGTGTTTCTGGCTCTCGGCCAGCATCAGTCCTCCGAAGTCCAGCTGCGGATTCACAACCTGGTGAAGTATCTCGACTCGATTCAGCTGAGGTGATGAGTAGCGCAGTCGCGTCCGGCTTGAACAAGGGAATCAATCGCGATAGTTGGTGATCCCGTCATCTGACCCTTTGTTCAGCTAGGCTCGCAACCTTCCAGCGAGGGTGCATCAGGACCAAGGATCCCAGCCGCAGGCCTTCCGTCGGTCCGGCCGCTTAAAATGTCCACATGCCTTCTGCTGCGCTGGCAATCCTCAACAACGAGATAGTCAAGTGCGTGAAGTGTCCTCGGCTGGTGCTCTATCGCGAGCAAGTCGGGCGCGAGAAGCGTCGCGCTTACCTCACCTGGGATTACTGGGCACGGCCGGTGCCCGGATTCGGCGATCCGCACGCGCGGGTGGTCGTGATGGGACTCGCACCCGGTGCGCATGGCTCAAACCGCACCGGCCGCCCGTTCACTGGAGACCGCTCCGGGCTCTTCATGTATCCCATTCTGCACCGCGCCGGCTTTGCGAATCAGCCGTATGCCGAGAGCCGCAACGACGGCTTGAAGCTGATCGACTGCTACATCACGGCAGCCGTACGCTGCGCGCCGCCCCATAACAAGCCTCTTCCGTCGGAACTGGCCAACTGTGCACCCTATCTCGACCGCGAACTGGCTCTACTGAAAGATGTGAAGGTGGTAGTAGCGTTGGGAAAGATAGGTTTCGATGCCTACCTTGGTTATCTAAAGCGCAAGGGGATCCTCAAGAGCCGCGCCGGCTATACCTTTGCTCATGCTGCGGAATACCGGATTCCGAACGCAGTGACCTTGCTGGCGTCGTACCACCCTTCCAACCAGAACACCGCAACCGGCAAACTTACGGTTGACATGTTTGAGAACGTTTTTCGTACCGCGAAACGAATCGCTGAGCTGGGAGCTTGACAAACGCCTTTATCACGCGCGGCCGGGCTGGCAGCTGCCATTTAAATCATACCCACAAGCGCGGACAAGGAGAAACCCGGGAACGCAGGCTAGTCGCATCGTCTGAGGCCTCATTCTGCAGCCTCCTCGCTCCTTGTGAACCAGAGTTACAGGAACGAAAAGACTATCACTGGTGCCGGCGTCAATAGCGTTTGTGTTGTTATGTCTGAAGGTATTCTTGCGACGCCCCAGGGCTAGAACTGACGCACGTTTTCACCTTCGGAAGCAAGGTTGCTATCGACTTCAATCATTTGCAAGCTCTGGTCCGTCACAACGTAGGCAATGTAGTTGCGCGTCCCGAGGGGCGTCGTGATGGACACACTCGTTCTGCCTGGAGCGGTGGTGCCCACCGAGTAAGTGCCACTCGCTGACTGTGACGGATAAACGTTGGAAGGATCGTTGAAGTCGAGCGTGCCGCTAAGATTCCCGTTGCCGTCGGCAGAGACTTGGCCGTTGATTGTGGTGCTATTGGCTGCATTGAGCGGGTTCAGGAAGTATCCGCTTTGCTCGAGCGCATAGCTGCCAACCCAGGCAGAGTTCGTGGCGGACGGTAGGTTTTGGGCGTAGACATTGCCGCCACCGATGGCGTTGGTGCGTAAGTCGAGATAGTAAGCCTGGGTACCTGAGACCAAATACATGGTGAAGGGAAGCTCCGACCCTGACACGCTTAATGATCCGCTAAGGTGTCCATTGGAGGCAGTGTGATAGCTGCCAGTCAGCGAGGATTGACCTATGGTTCCGGTATCGTTCACATCGTAGAAGCCGGAAGCCATGGTGCCGTTGCTGGCATTGAACTGTATCAAGGTGTAAGAGATGCCTGCTCGAGTGTTGGCTGACGTGGTTACGATATAGTTGCCGTTGAATGCGGTGGACAGATTCTGTACGTCGGCGCTTCCCAGGAAGAATGTGAGCGCATCCGGACAAAGTAGGAGGAAGCGGCGGTTGGAAACCACGTAGTAAACCATTCCTGAGGTTCCAGCGCTGCCCGAAAACATGCCCGTGCCGCGGCCGAATGAATCAGCCGACGAGTACGACCCGCTGACTGACTGGTTCGTACTCGTATTACCGCCGAGATTCAGGTCCTGTAGTCCCCCCAAGGAGCCATTCAGCAGATTGAACAATCCAATCGACTGAAACGGCGTGCCCGAGAGCTTCTGGCCGTTGAATCCGAAGGCATAGGTACCCGATGGCGCCGCTAATCCGGCGGTTGTTTGGGTCTCCAGCACGCCGGAAGCATTGATAACAGCGTTGTCGATCTCAATCAAGCTGGCGTTGCCCGAAACACGCAGGGCAAACGCATAGCCGAAGGTGCCGAGGCCGGGAACATCAAGCGTCAGTGTGCCGCGTCCATCACTGCTAACCGAATAGATGCCACTGATTCCTGTCGGATGGATATATCCGCCGGACACATCGTTCCAGTCCCCTTCACCGGCGGTGATATTGCCGTTGCCGTCCGCCGTGATGTCCCCGAGGCCATAGAGCGTGAAACCATTGACGTCGATGCCGCTGAGACTAAAGACATAATTTCCTTTCAGAGAACTATTGTTGAATTGCACAGCTGTAATGGTTGCGATGGCATTGCCCGAAACCGCGGAATTGGTTTCGAGGACCGCGGTGATGGTAACACTGGCAGGAGTAGGCACGAACGCGGGAGCAGTATAGTTGCCATTCGTGTCTATGGTACCTACTGTGCTATTCCCGCCCATTACGCCATTGACTTGCCAGCTGACCGCGGCGCTGGAGGAGTTGACAACACTGGCCGTGAACGCCAGGCTCGCGCCCTCCTGAATGTTGGCTGTGGCCGGTGAGATGCTGATGCTGGGCTGATTGTTATTGTTGCTTCCGCCTCCGCCGCAGGCAGCCAGCGAAACCAACGCCGCCAGCGCCATCATCGCGACCACGATGCTTCTCATCACAACACCCCTGATTGTGCTTGCTTGCGTTCCGGAGAGAGAAAGAGAGAAGAAAAGTCTGCGCCAGTTATCATGTCACACTGCAGAAGCTGCGACAACGGGTCGTATTGGAAAAACCAGCGCTTTATGCGTAATGGCTTGTTCCCGTCTCTTCCACGTGGACACCCCGTCTCTTCCGCATTGACCACCCATTCCGCTTCACGTACTCTTGAAAGTTATCCCGCAAGGTGCACATGAGAACTGCCGAAATGAGCTCTCTCCGCGTAGCCGAAGAGATCAGCGAACTTGTGGGCGAGACCCCGGTTCTTCACCTCAGAAGACTTGTTCCAGCCGATGCTGCAGACGTCTATGCCAAGCTCGAATATCTGAATCCCGGCGGAAGTATCAAAGACCGGACGGCTCTTGGCATGATTACCGATGCCGAGCGCAAGGGATTGCTAAGTCCTGGTTCGACGATCTTCGAAGCCACTGCGGGTAATACCGGGGTTGGGCTGGCGCTCATCGGATGCAGCCGTGGATACAAAGTATTCCTGGCAGTACCTGAGCGCTTTTCGAAGGAAAAGGTAATGCTCATGGAGGCATTGGGAGCAGAAGTGGTTCGTACCCCCGATGCTGAAGGCATGCAAGGCGCGATCAGGTTGGTGAAGGATCTCGCCGCCAAGACTCCGAATTCTTTCGTCGCGGCGCAGTTCGAGAACCTGGCGAACCCTGATTTCCACTACGAGACCACAGCTCGCGAATTCTACGAGCAGCTTCAGGGCCAGATCGACGCTCTGGTGATTGGCGCAGGCACCGGCGGGACGTTTACGGGCGTGGCACGCTTTCTCAAGGAGCGCATCCCAAATGTCCTCACCGTCGCCGTCGAAACGCAGGGATCGGTGCTGGGAGGCGGTCCCAAAGGTGACCACCAGGTCGAGGGCATCGGCGCCAGCTTCCTTCCGCAAACGTTTGATCCGTCGGTCGCGGACGAGATCATTGCGGTCAATGACCATGATGCATTCGAGATGGTGAAGAAACTGGCTGTGATCGAGGGTGTGCTGGGCGGCTCGAGTGCCGGCGCTAACCTGTTCGCAGCGGTACAGGTTGCCAAGCGTCTCAGACCCGGGAAGCGAGTGGCGACGATGATTCCTGACTCGGCCGAGCGATACCTCTCAAAGGATATATTTCACTTCAAGGGATGAAGCAATTATCAACTGACAATTAACTGCATGCCGCCAGCTGCCTGGTCGCCCTCGTGGCCAATTGCGACCTGCCTTCCTGGCTGAAGTTTCTTATGGCTAAGAAAAAGACTTGTGGCTTCGCGACTCGCGCCGTCCACGTGGGTAACCAGGCCGACCCATCGACCGGCGCTGTGGCCCCACCGATTTTTGCGACTTCGACCTATGCTCAGCAAGAGCTGGGTAAAACCAAAGGTTACGACTACTCGCGCGCCGGCAATCCTACCCGAACCCGGCTGGAGCAAAACTTGGCCTCACTGGAGGGCGGCATCGCGGCGCCCGTATTTGCCAGCGGCATGGCAGCGGTCGGAGCAATGTGCAGTCTGTTGAAGGCCGGGGAGCATATTGTCGCGTCCAACAATTTGTATGGAGGCGTCCCGCGCCTTTTTAACCAGATCATGGCGAACTTTGGGCTGGAATTCACCTATGTGGACACGGCCGACCCAAACAATGTCCAGGGGGCGATTCGCAATAACACAAGGTGTGTCTACATCGAGACACCGACAAACCCGCTGATGGGGCTCACCGACATCGCGGCGGTGAGTGAAATTGCACACAAATACCGCTGCGAAGTCGTGGTCGACAACACTTTCTTGTCGCCATATTTTCAGCAGCCAATCAGGTTTGGCGCCGACATGGTCCTGCACTCGACCACGAAATTTCTTAACGGCCACAGCGACGGGTTGGGCGGCGTGCTGGTCTGCACTACCCACGAACAGGCGGAGAAGCTGGCTTTTGTGCAGAAGGCGGCGGGCGCGATCCTGTCTCCGTTCGAGTGCTGGCTGGTGCTGCGCGGAACTAAGACGCTGGCCGTCCGCATGAAACAACACGACGCTAACGGCCGCGTCATGGCCGATTTCCTCAGCCGGCATCGCAAGGTAAAGAAGGTCTTCTATCCCGGGCTGAAAAGCCATCCCCAACACGAGCTGGCCTGCCGCCAAATGTCGGGATTCGGCTCGATGATTACCTTTGAGACCGGCTCGCTCGGCAACGCCAAGCGGCTGCTGAAGCGTGTGCGCCTGTGCACCATGGCCGAATCGCTTGGTGGGGTCGAGACGCTCATATCACATCCGGCAACGATGACGCATGCGGCGGTCGGACTCAGAGGTCGCAGAGAGATCGGGCTCACTGACGGCATGGTCCGCATCTCCGTCGGAATTGAAGACATTGAGGATTTAATTGCTGATCTGGAGCAGGCGCTGGCAGGAGTGTAAGAGTTGTCGGAGGCCGTTGTCGACGGTGCGTCTGAACGTCGGTACCTTCAATTGACGACCAGCGAATGTCTTTATTGCGCCGCCTGCGATTGACCAACGATCTCGTAGTCCGTCTTGTGACCCTGATCATCAAGCACTGTAACTTTGTTCTTGCTCACGCGGACTTGAACGGTCTCACCCGGCTGCATCTTGGGCTTGGTTTCTTTTTTACGCGCGATCTCGTAGGTTATCGTATCGGTCTGAACGTAGTAAACCACCCATTTACCTATCTTGTGCTTGCTCTGCTGGTATGTACCATTCTCCCACTTCACGACCCTACCCTGTTGATATATGTCCGCCAGAGCAAAGGACGAGAGCAATAGCGTCAAAACTGCAATCACGAAAGATTTCCTCATAAGAAGACCTGCTCCACAAGTTTAATTTGTCGCCCGAGTGCGGGTTGTGCTGGTTAGATGCACCCCGCCGCTATCCAGGTGACTTCTGGTCCGTGACGATGGCGGAAAGAGCTATTCAAGCCAAAGGGCGAAAGACGAGGGTCGCGAAAACCGTAACGCCACCTGAACTGACAATTGATATTACTCGAAGAACCTGGTCACGCCTTCTTCCAGGACGCAGATTTTCCTATCGATGCCGCGCTGTCTGGCTGCTTGTTTCAGTCGTAGCACTGGCTCTTCGATCGGTTCATAGCCGAGGCGGAAGGTTCCGTAATGCATCGGCACGAACCAGCGTGACCCAAGATCCAGGAATGCCTGCGTCGCGTCTTCGGGGCTGGTGTGTACATTTCGGAAGGAATCGGGATGATAGGCGCCGATCGGTAGCAGTGCGACTTCCGGTTTCAGTCTTTGGCCAATCTCGCGGAAGCCGTCGAAGTAAGCTGTGTCGCCGGCGTGGTAGATGGAGTGGTGCCCCGAACGCAACACATACCCGCCATAGCCACGGTGCACGTCGTGGATGATGCGGGCACCCCAGTGTCGCGACGGTGTGTGGGTGATCTCGACGTTTCCGAACTGGAGGCTTTGCCACCAGTCGAGTTCCACGATTCGTCCGAATCCCAGGTCGCCGATCAAATCGCGAATGTGACGGGGCACGATGATCGCTGGACGCCTGCCTGAGCCCCATCGCGAGAGTCTGGCGATGGCGCGTAATGATGGGCGATGTAAGTGATCGAAATGCGCATGAGAGACCAACACGGCGTCGATGGGAGGCAGGTCGCGCAGACGCAAGCCAGGCCAGCGCAGGCGCTTCAGCACGAAGATCCAGCGGGCGAAATTGGGATCGACCAGGATATTCTTCCCGGCGATCTGGAGAAAGAAGCTGGAATGTCCGATGAACGTCACGCCCAGCTCGCCCCTGCGGGCAAGTACCGGCTTATGCGTGAGGCCAGTTCGGGGAGTCAGAGCAGAGTGGCGCACCAGCGTTCCAAATTGTTTTGCCTTGCGCTTAATTGAAGGTCCCATCATTCGGGTTCAAGCCTATTAGACGCCCTCGGCTCCTCCGTCGATTCCACCGGTATTTCCAGCCCGCTCAATGCTTTGGCTTGACCTTACCTCCGATACTCAGCTTAAATCAAGGATTGCGCCATTCCCAGCCGGCGTGACTAGCTGGAGGCTGCTGTCGGGCGCAGCAAGGAGAGATGAATGCAGATTGCATTCCTCGGTCTAGGCATTATGGGGCGGCCGATGGCCTCCAACCTGGTGAAAGCGGGGCATCAGGTTGCCGTGTGGAACCGCACTGCGCGCCAGCATGTGGACGGCGCCCGCACGGCCGTCTCACCAGCCGATGCGGCCAGAGATGTAGAAGTAGTGTGGATGTGCGTCGCCGACACCGCCGCGGTGGAGCGCGTAATGTTCACCGACGACGGTGTTGAACAGTCGTTGCGCGAGGGTATGGTCGTCGTCGATTCGAGCACCATATCGCCGTCTGCGACGCTCCGCTTTGCCGAGCGCGCCGCTGCCCGGGGTGTGCATTGGGTGGACGCGCCTGTCACGGGCTCGAAAATTGGGGCTGAGAACGGCCAGCTCATCTTCATCGCGGGCGGCGCCCCTGAGCCGGTGGAATACCTGCAGCCTCTGTTCAAAGCGATGGGCAAGACGGTGATCCATGTTGGCGGGACCGGCAAAGGTCAGTCGGCCAAGATTTGCATGAATCTGCAAATCGCGATGATCTACGAAGGCTTTGCCGAAGGCATGACGTTGGCGCGGAAGCTGGGCGTTGAGCCGCAGAAGATGGTCGAACTCGTTCAGGCGTCGATGATTCGGTCTGGCGTCGTAGATTACAAAGCTCCCTTCGTGATGCGCCACGACTACTCGCCCAATTTTCCCCTACGGCTGATGCACAAAGACATTCACCTTCTGCTCGACACGGCGAAGGAAGCGCGGGTGAAGCTGCCCGGGCTCGAAACGGTAGATGAGATCTACGAACTGTCGAGTGAAGAGGGCTGGGACGATCTCGATTATGCTGCGACGATCCAGTTGCTCGAGAAGTGGGCTGGCCTCGGGAGCCGGTCGAAATAGGGATCAGCCCGGTTTCGGCGCTCGACCCCATACAATGCGATTTGGAATGCCAGGCTCGATGTTGTTCTTCTCGTAGCGCGCTTGTTGCGGCGCCTGCCTGGCCTGGTTTTCACCGCCAGCAGATGAAATAACCGGCCGCACTGCCGCTCACCTTTTCGATTCCCGGCTCTTCTGGCGTACCGACAACGCCATCAGCGAACTGCCGATCATGGGCGACCTCCCCGGCTGCCTGATTGAGCAACTCGATCACACGATTGCAGTCAGTTCCCAGGTAAAACGTTACGGCGAAGCGTCATGCTTTCGACGGTGCCCTGCAAGCCCGCGATTTTTGAGGTGTCGCCGATGTCATATTGGTTTTCTACCAGGATGAAAAGCCGTTGATGAAATCCTTTACCAGCGTCTACCCGAAGCCCCGCGATGGCGAGGCCCGAGCCGAGCGGCGGACCAACGTTGATGTTGGCTTTTGACAGTATCTGCATCGCCGCGAGAAACATAGTGACGAACACGCCAACGCTGTAGATCACACTTGGAAAGGGTACAGATCTGGGTCGCACGGCGGAGGGCGAGCCTCGGCGATTTGCTGACCTCGCTCAAGTGCCTCGATGCCACGTTCAACAGCTGGGTCAGAACCAAGGCAACAATCAGGATGCCGACAATTCTGGCTGGCGTGGTGTGCGGGAAGTCGAAGGTATCGTCGTGCCCATCGTCGAAGAGCTGAAACAAGTTGTTCCTGCCGGATAGCGGACCGAACACGCAGCTCCTGGAGCAGTCGAGAGACCATTCTCGCGGATTATGACAACTGGGTTTTCTGCTCGAGATAAGCGAGAGCGCACACGAGCTTGTACGATTCCGAGAGGTTTTCAGGGAGCTATAATCTTCTCAATTCTCCCTGATTTCGAGGCTATCTTGCTACGAAGTGTTCAGCTTGTCATCCTCTCCGCATTTCTGCTGTATTCCGTGATTGGCGCCGGCGCCGCGCAGATTCCGGAGGCATCACAACCACAGATCCCCGGCGCCCAGCAACGTGAGCGCGACGATCCGTGGACTGCGCAGCAGAAACACAACATGGAAAAGAAGCAAAACCTGCAGCGTCAGGAAGACTTGAAGAAGGACACGGAAAAGCTGCTCGAACTGGCAACGGAGCTGAAACAATACGTTGACAAGTCCAACGAGAACACGCTTTCAATGGATGTAATCAAGAAGGCCGATCAGATTGAAAAGCTAGCCAAAAGTGTGAAAGATAAGATGAAGGGGAACAACTAGCCTTGCGTCAGTCGCAGGGACTGGAAAGCTTTTGCGATTACGGCCGCTGCCTCAACCAAGTTCGCAATAAGAAAACGCCATCTGGAAGGATGGCGTGTCTCACAGCCCAACTTGGCCGCAATGGCCACGGACACGTTGGGATAAGCCGATTGATCGGAGGCTATGCTTTTGCCTTCACGATACGCATTCCGTAGAACGACTTGAACACGAACACAAACGACACCGCGAAGAAGATGATCGCCAGTATGTGGCTGAAGCTGGATCCCTTGTTTGCAGTCAGGCTTACAGCCAGTTCCACGGCCAATAATCCGAACAGCGTGGTGAACTTGATGATCGGGTTCATGGCTACGGATGAAGTGTCCTTAAAGGGATCGCCGACAGTATCTCCCACGACGGTGGCGTCGTGCAGTGGTGTGCCCTTCTGTTTCAGTTCAACCTCCACGATCTTCTTGGCGTTGTCCCAAGCACCACCTGCGTTCGCCATGAACATGGCCTGGTACAAACCCGCAATAGCTATGGCGATCAGGTACCCAATGAAGAAGAACGGCTCGACGAAGGCGAACGCCAGCGTCACAAAGAATACTGCGAGGAAGATGTTGAACATGCCTTTCTGGGCGTATTGTGTGCAGATTTGCACCACCTTCTTGCTGTCCGTGACCGAAGCTTTCTCTACGCCCTCGAGCCGGATGTTGGCTTTGATGAATTCAACAGCACGGTAAGCGCCGGTCGTTACTGCCTGCGTGGAAGCGCCGGTGAACCAGTAGATTATGGCGCCACCGCTGATCAGCCCGAGCACAAATGGAGCGTGAAGCAACGACAGGTTGCCGACGTTCTCAGTAAGCCCATTGGTGAGCGCCATGATGATCGAGAAGATCATCGTGGTCGCGCCGACGACCGCAGTTCCGATGAGCACTGGCTTGGCTGTGGCCTTGAAGGTATTGCCAGCGCCATCGTTGGCTTCGAGCATGTGTTTTGCGCGCTCGAAGTTGACGTCGATGCTGTAGTCCTTCTTCAGCTCTCCCTCGACATTCGGAACCTGCTCGATCAGCGAGAGCTCATACACTGACTGCGCGTTGTCGGTCACCGGCCCGTAAGAGTCGACCGCGATCGTCACGGGTCCCATGCCGAGGAAGCCGAATGCAACCAATCCGAAGGCGAAAACTGCTGGCGCCAGCATGAGCGCGCCAAGCCCCTGCGTGCTGACGTAGTAGCCGATGCTCATCAGCACCACCATGGTAAAGCCCAGGTAGTAGCAGGAGAAATTGCCAGCCACGAAGCCCGACAAAATATCCAGCGAAGCGCCACCCTCTTCCGCGGAGGTGACGACTTCCTTTACGTGGCCGGACTCGACCGAGGTAAACACCTTCACCAGTTCAGGGATGATCGCGCCCGCCAGCGTGCCGCAGGAAATGATGGTTGCGAGCTTCCACCATTGTGTGGCGTCGCCGCCGAGTTCCGGAATGATGAGGTAGGAGACAATGTATGTAAGGATGATCGATATGATCGATGTGAGCCACACCAGCGAGGTGAGCGGCGCCTCGAAGTTCATCGAGTCGGCATTGCTGTAGCGAGCCTTTGCGACTGCCCCGTTCAGGAAGTACGCCACCGTGCTGGAGATCAGCATCATGATACGCATGACGAAGATCCACACCAGCAGCTGCACCTGAACGGTAGGATTCCTCACGCCCAGCAGGATGAAGGTAATGAGTGCAACGCCGGTGACACCGTAGGTTTCAAAACCATCCGCGCTGGGGCCTACCGAATCGCCTGCATTGTCGCCTGTGCAATCAGCGATCACCCCTGGGTTGCGTGCATCGTCTTCCTTGATCTTAAAGACGATCTTCATCAGGTCCGAGCCAATGTCCGCGATCTTGGTGAAGATGCCGCCTGCGATACGCAGTGCGGCTGCACCCAGCGACTCGCCAATGGCGAATCCGATAAAGCACTGGCCGGCGTAGTCGCGCGGCACAAACAGCAGAATGAAAAGCATGATCAGCAGCTCGACGCTGATCAGCATCATGCCAATACTCATGCCGGCTTTGAGCGGGATGGCGTAAATGGGGTAGGGCTTTCCGCGCAGACTGGCAAAAGCTGTGCGCGAATTCGCGAACGTGTTGACGCGAATGCCAAACCAGGCTACGCCGTAGCTTCCGCAAATTCCGACCACGCTGAACAGAAGAATGATGGGAAGCGTAACACTGACCGGCTTACCCGGCACCGGTGCCAGCCATCCAAAGTAGGCCAGGATGACAATGGCGATGAAGATCCACAAGACGATGAGGAACTTGCCCTGGGTCGTAAGGTATGTTTTGCAGGTCTCGTAGATCAGCTCGGAGATATCGCGCATCGAGCTGTGGACCGGCAGCTTCTTGAGCTGCATGTAAATCGCCAGGCCAAACATCAGGCCGAAGAAGCAGAACAGCAGCCCGATCATCAGTAGCCTGTGGCCGTCGAACCCTAGAAAGTTGACGGAGGACAGGTCGGGCAGCTGGAGACTTGCTTCTCCGCCTGCTTCGGAGCTGGGTTGCGCCAAGGCGGCAGAGGCACCCAGCGTAAGGAGTGTCAGCGTCGCGCTGAGCATCGTGACCGAACGTCTCAGCTGATTGCCTGCGGAGATTCGCCGCACAAGGGCAAACCAGGTGAACATATGATTCCTCCATGGGCCGCGTCGTATGAAACGGACCTATACAATGACAGTCTTCTTTGTTCCGCCCGCGCATGTGCGCAGAGCCTTACCCAATGATCAATGACCAGCCAGCGAGACAGAATCGTGCGAGGTTGTCCGTTGCGTCTTCGCACAGCGACTTAGAACGACGGATGACCTGCTGGAGAGACTGCCGAAAAACCGATTCTTTTGCACCACCAGCACACAATCCACCATGTGTGGTCCTGGTCATGCGTTATCTTCTGCTGCGCCCAGCTCATGCTTTGGCGCGGTTTTCGGCTGCCTGCGAATCCCGGAAACGCGCTTCCACTTCAAGACGGAAGTGTTGAGGTTTGGCCGCGTCGGGAAAACTGTACTCGCCCCCAGGCGCATTGTCTCTTGTGCAGAAGCGCACAAAGAGCGAGTTCTTATAACACGCCGAATAAAGTGGGGTCAAACTAAGAAGATATCAGGGTTTGAGAACACAGCAAAGAGGGAAAGTTTTGCCCTGCAGGATCTGTCTTCCGTCGAATTCCCAGGGCAACCCCCGTCAGTTTCGCAACCACATGCCCGCCACACTTCCATCTCCGGAGCCCTGGCGGCGCTTCATGCACTCTCTCTGCCAGGTAGGCCTAATTCCTCCCGATTGTTGCAGCGATTCTCTGAGAGTATATTGTTCGTTCTTGGCCGGTTGAACGCTGTGGTCAATTGGCGGCATTTTGGTTCCCTCCATGAGTCAAACGCTCTTCCATGAGTTTTCGAGGTGCAGGTGCTAACCCGCCGCGAGTTGTTGCGCTCGGGGCTCGCCTTTTCAGCATCTTCCCTTGTTGGATTGCCGCTGACTCACGCGGACGGATGGCTCGGGACGTATTCCGGCCCTGTTCCAACCGAACCCAACGCCGCCGTGCCTCCGCGTGAAAAACTGCTCTTTGATTTCAACTGGAAGTTTCAGTTCGGTCACGGCTGCGACCCGGCTCGCGATCTAGGCTTCGGCAATAGCCAGGCAGATTTTGCCAAGTCCGGCGAGTTCAAATTCGCCACGGCGAAATTCGATGACTCAAAATGGCAGGCAGTCAACCTGCCGCATGACTGGGCTGTGGAGTTGCCGTTTGTGCGGGACGAGAGCCTTCAGAGTCATGGGTACAAGCCGTTAGGGCGTCGCTATCCAGAAACCAGCGTGGGTTGGTATCGGCGCAGCTTTGAAATTCCTGAGGCAGACCGTGACTGTCGAGTGCTGCTCGAGTTCGACGGCGCATTCCGTAGCGCACTGGTCTTCGCGAACGGTTACTTTATCGGTCGTAACGATAATGGTTACGCACCTTTCTGCTTCGACCTGACCGATTTTCTATCGTATGGCGGCACCAATTACGTTGTGGTGCGAATGGATGCCAGCTTTGGCGATGGCTGGTTCTACGAAGGCGCCGGCATTTATCGTCACGTATGGCTCATTAAGACTGACCCCTTGCACCTTGGACGGTGGGAGAGCTTTGTCCGTACCAACGTAAAGGGTAATGTCACGATGCTGAGCCTGGGCACCCTCGTGCAAAACGAGAACATGCAAGCAGAGAATTGCCGGGTGCGCTGGCAGATTCTGGACCCCGCGGGCAAGAGCGTGGCAACCGCTGATTCCCCACCCCAACCGATCGCTGCAAAAAGCGTGGCCACCTTCCTCGCAACCACGAAGCTAACCAACCCGGCGTTTTGGTCGCTGGAGGCGCCGAGTCTTTACTCGGCCATGGTCAGTGTGGAATCTGCTGGCAGGGTGCGAGATGCTGAGCGGGTAAGGTTCGGGGTTCGCACCATAGTGTTTGACGCCGATAAAGGCTTCTTCCTGAATGGCAAGTCTGTGAAAATCAAGGGAACCTGCAACCATCAAGACCATGCAGGGGTGGGGGCGGCACTTCCCGATCGGTTGCAAGCGTACCGAATCAGCGTTCTCAAAGGCATGGGATCAAACGCCCTTCGCACCTCGCACAACATGCCAACACCAGAGTGGGTAGACGCCTGCGACCAGCTGGGAATGATGATGATATGCGAGACGCGCATGATGAGTTCCAATCCCGAGGGCATGGCGCAGCTGGATGTGATGGTGAAGCGTTATCGCAATTCTCCGTCCATCATTATTTGGTCTATGGGCAACGAAGAGGAGATCCTGCAGAGTACCGGGCAAGGTGAGCGGGTAATGGGCGCGATGGTGGAACGCAGCCATGAGCTCGATCCCACCAGGCTCTGCACTGCTGCCGTGAACGGCAAGTTGGACACAGGCATTTCGAAAAGCCTTGACGTGGAGGGAATCAACTACAATCTCGACAAAATCGAGCCCTACCACAGGTCGAATCCCAGGCGCCTACTGATTGGTTCCGAGACTGCGAGCACCGTCTCGACGCGTGGCGTGTACCAGACTGACAAGTTGCGGAACTGGGTGAGCGCCTATGACACGAACCATCCTCCGTGGGCGGAGCTGGCGGAGGAGTGGTGGAAGTTTTATGCAGCTCGCGAATGGCTACCCGGCGGCTTTGCATGGACTGGCTTCGATTATCGCGGAGAGCCAACTCCCTATGGCTGGCCCTCCATCAGCTCGCAATTCGGTATCGTCGATCTGTGCGGCTTCCCCAAAGACAACTTCTACTACTACAAGGCCTGGTGGGGTCAGGAGCCAGTGCTGCACCTGTTTCCACACTGGAGCTGGGAGGGACGCGAGGGCGAGATCATCAGTGTCTGGGTGCATTCTAATCTGGATGAGGTCGAGCTGTTTCTGAATGGCCAGAGCCAGGGTATGCAGAAGGTTCAGCCTCTCACGCATCTCGAGTGGAAGGTGAAATACGAGCCGGGGACCATCGAGGCGCATGGAAGCAGGAACGGAAGAGTTGTACTTAGCACGAAGCGTGAAACGACAGGCAAGCCAGAAGCTATCAGGCTGAGCTCTGACCGGACCGAGATTAATGCTAATGGTGAGGACGTTGCTGTTGTGCAGGTGGAAGTGCTCGACGGGGCCGGCCTGCACGTGCCTACCGCCAACGATCTGATCAGTTTTAAGGTGAAAGGCGAGGGTTTACTGATTGGTGTAGGCAATGGGGATCCCAATTGCCAGGAGCCTGACAAAGAACCCAGGCGCAGTCTCTTCAATGGGCTGGCGCAGGTGCTACTTCAGGCCAACAAAACTCCGGGCACCATTGTGCTTGAAGCTTACGCAGAAGAGTCCCTAGGCCCGAAGCTGAGGGCCGCTACACTTACGATCAAGACGAACAAATGTGAGCTCCGCCCGTCGGTCTAGTACAACTGTACCCGCTTGTCACCCCGGCGCTGTTCCGTGAGCAGCCAACACAAGAGCGACGGCTCCCGCCCAAATTCCGCAGGCAAGATGGTAGACTTAGCTTGACCCTGAAACCTCCCGGTTCGCTCGAACCGGACGGTCGTTTTTTGTCGGGACGTGGCTCAGCCTGGTAGAGCACTCGCTTGGGGTGCGAGGGGTCGGCAGTTCAAATCTGCCCGTCCCGACCATTCACTCTGGTCTCGCGAGCCTCAAATTCGTCCCGATTGCCCTGCACGCTCGGCTGCCGTCATCCGAGGGCGGTGTCGTCCTCGCTGTCTCCATTCTTCTTGCCGTCCCCGAAGGGAGAATCAGTACACAGCGACGCCTGCATAGCCGACTACCATGTCGCGGTCGCCGGAAACATCTCCTGAAGTAGCGTACTTGATAAGCTCGGCCTTGGTGGCCCCCAGCTTGCGCGCTGCAGTGAGCATGATCACGGCCGGACCGTATCCGCACATGCTGATGTCACCGGTATGGACTACTTCGTAGAGCCCTCGCGGATCAAGCGCGAGCAGTTGGTCGATAGCCTTGTGATCCTTGACTCGGGTAATACTGTCGCTTTCATAATGATTCATGTCGCTCGATGCGATGATGAGGATCGGCTCTTTGGGCTCGGCGATCTGATTGCCGATCACTGTGCCTAGGGCGCTCAACACGTCGTAATTGCTTGTGCCGACCGTGATGGGAACGAATGTAAATCCCGGTGCCAGCACTTGCAGAAAAGGAAGCTGTACCTCCAACGCATGTTCGTAACGGTGCGCTGCCTGATCCTCAGATAGCAACGGCAGTCCGGATTTCAGGTTGTCCGCCAATTCTGAGTCGATCATTGCATCACCCAAGGGAGTGTGCCATGCGCCTGCGCTCATGATGGCCAGCGGCTCTCCCATGCCCGTGTGGTTCGGACACAGAATGACATAACGCCGTGGCAGGTCGAGGCGGCCATAAACCGCTCCCGCCACACGCCCGGAATACATGTAGCCGGCATGCGGAACCACGCAACCCAAAGCCTGAATCTTCACTTCGGCTGGGGTCTCGGCGCTTGGCGTCGTGAAGGTTTCGACCTGCGCTCTGAGATGCTGGGCATTTCCCGGGTAGAACCGTCCGGCAACGGCAGGTGCACGGATGATAGTCGTGGACATGGGCCAGTTCCTCCCGCACACAGCGGCAACGCGAACCCGAGGGGAGTCTTCGGGTAGCCAGTGAGTTCACAGCCCCGGATCCGCGAAGAATGATTCGCCGCCTTTTTTCTGAGGACAGTGTACGCCTGTCACACCGGCTGCTGAAAAGCAGGTTTGGAGATGAAACACCCAAGTCTGCTGTGACTGCTTCTGGTGGAGCATGCCTCTCAAGTTTTTCCAGCGCGCCTCTCAGCAGCCCCGGAGGGTCCGGAAAATTGCTGCGGTTTTTTCCAGGGACACTGCCTCAGCACGGATGTCGGAACGTAGGCCTTCCGGTTTCAGTGCTGCCCGAATGGCTTTATCGTCATAACGGATGCGCAGGTTGTTCGCCAGCGTCTTGCGCTTCTGTGCGAAAGCCAGTTTCAGGAACTCGATGAACGGCTGCTCATCAACCTGCAACTCGGCAAGACGTGGCGCCATGGTAAGGCGCAGGACGCTGGAATGCACTAGCGGCGGCGGCGAGAAGGCGTTGGGAGACAAGGTGAACAACTTCTCCACACGTGCGAACAACTGTGCCGTGGCTGACAAGAGTCCATAGTCGCGGGTGCCCGGTTCGGCGGAGATTCGATCGGCCACCTCGCGCTGCACCATGATCACAGCGCGTTCGATGTTCTGATGCAACTCGAGTAGTCGCAGCACGATGTCCGATGTAACGTAGTACGGCAGGTTGCCGATGACGTCAACCGTCTCAGGCTGTGTAGGGCGCAGGTCCTGTAATGGGCCGGCTTTGCGGCCGAGCAGAGTAGGGAACTCGACGGTGACGAAATCTGATTCCAGAATTTCGATGTTGGTGCGAGTGGCGTAGCGCAAACGCAACTGTGCGGCCAGAACCCGGTCGAGTTCTACTCCGATGACGCGCTTGGCCCGCGGAATCAAAAAGTCAGTCAGGATACCGCGTCCAGGACCGATCTCGATGACTGTTCGTTCGGAGATGTCGCCCAGTGCATCGACAATCTGACGGGCGGCACTGCGATCAACCAGAAAGTTTTGGCCGAGCTTAGGTTTTCGCTTGCGCGGGCGGTTCGCGGATGTCCTATTGGCCGCCGCTTTTGCCACGTTGACCCTCTTTCGATTTCACAATTAGACTCATTTGTTTTCTTGCTCCAGTAATCATAAAGGGGCAGGCTTAATCGCAGGCTATCGGCCTGCTCGCGGAGTCACGCTCCCGGCCTCTGGAGGACTCATGCATATCGCATTTGCGGCATCCGAGTGCGTTCCTTTCTCCAAAACCGGGGGCCTGGCCGATGTCGTAGCTGCCTTGCCTCCCGTGCTTGTTCAGTTAGGGCACAGAGTAACGGTCTTCCTGCCGCGCTATAAATCGACCAAGTTGGAAAAGCATGTTCGGGTGATCCCGAGCATCACCGTTCCGTTCGATGACCGCTATCGCTTCTGCTCGGTTCTCGAGGGCGGCAAGCGAGACGGTGTGCAATTCTATTTCATCGACTATCCGCCGTACTTCGATCGCGACGCGCTGTATGGCACGCCCTTAGGTGACTACCACGATAACGCTGAGCGCTTCGCCCTGTTCTCGCGTGCGACCCTGGAAGCTGCGAAGGTCTTGGGAACTCCCGATCTGTTTCATTGCCACGACTGGCAAACAGCACTGATTCCCATCCTGCTGAAGACCTTGTACCGGGAAGATCCGGCATTCAAAAACGTGCCGAGCGTCTTCACGATTCACAACATCGGATACCAGGGAATTTTCCCCCCCGAGATCCTGCCGCTTCTCATGCTGCCGTGGGATCTTTTCACCATGACGAAACTGGAATTCTACGGCAAAGTTAATTTTCTGAAGGGGGCTGTGACCTTCGCGGACTTCGTCACTACCGTGAGCCGGAAATATGCCCAGGAAATTCAGACGGCGGAATACGGCTTCGGACTGGAAGGCGTGCTGCGCGCCCGCTCCAACACGCTCAGCGGTATCCTCAACGGCGTGAACTATGACGAGTGGAACCCGGGAACCGACCCCCACATCGCCGCCCATTACACCGCCGACGATTTAAAAGGTAAGGCCCTTTGCAAGCAGGACTTGCTTAAAGAATTCGGGTTGCCGCCGGAGACGCAGTTGCCAGTTGTCGGGATCGTTTCACGTTTCGCAGCGCAGAAAGGGTTTGACCTCATCTATCAAGTGGCCGACCGGTTCGCGCGCGAGGACTTGATTCTCATCGCGCTCGGCACGGGCGACCGCGACTACGAAGAGATGTTCCGCCGGCTCAGCAAGCAATACCCCCAGAAGTTCGCGACAAGGATTGCTTATGACAATCGCCTGGCGCACAAGATTGAAGCGGGCAGCGACATCTTCCTAATGCCGTCCCACTACGAACCGTGCGGTCTCAACCAGATTTACAGCCTGCGTTACGGAACGGTGCCAGTCGTGCGCGCGACCGGTGGGCTCGACGACACAATCGAGCAGTTCGATCCGCGGACGCTCAAGGGGACTGGGTTCAAGTTCAAAGAATACACGGGTGAGGCCCTGCTGGAGACGCTGCGGATTGCACTTGGCGTCTACGGCAATCAGAAGGCCTGGCGTGAGCTGATGCACAACGGCATGAGCCAGGAATACTCCTGGGCGACTTCTGCGCGCGAGTATGTCAAGGTATACGAGCGGGCGAAGGGGACTAGCAGCTAGCACCTGGCTTTTGCTTTTCGCTTTACGGTCTTGCTTGGCATGGAGTGGCGGCAAGCAGGCTCGGCCTCTGTCTGGAAATGAAATTCCGCCCCTGGGCAGAACTGCTAATTCCCAGGCACCCTGTGCTTATTCGCGAAATACAAGTAAATCGGTACTCCTGCCAGAATCACCACCACGCCCCAGGCTGAATTCCGCAGGTTCTCCGTGAAGGTGTAGTACAGCAGCACTGCTGCGGCCGCCACGAACAAGAGCGGCACGACCGGATATCCCCAGGTGCGGTACGGACGTGGCACGTCAGGCTCGTTCTTCCGAAGCACGAAAACCGTGCTGGCTGAGATCATGTAGAAAAGCCACTCTGCAAAGATGGCGAGGGAGAATAGCTGGCGGAAGCTTCCAGCAAACAGCAACAGAAAAGCCGATAACACGAATTGCACGACCAGCGAGGTGGATGGTGTGTGAAATCGCGGATGTACTTCCGCCATGGCGGAGAAAAAGTAGCGGTCACGTGCCATGGCGAACGGCACGCGCGCCCCGCTCATGATGGTTCCATTGAGCGTGACCAGCATCGAGAGCGCCATTCCAGCGGAGACAATTGCTGCTCCCCAGGCTCCGGCCGCCATTGCTGTGGCCTCCGACGCCGGCCGCTCGGAGGCTGCAATACTGGACGCTGGCAGCACGTACTGCACAGCGGCGTTCGTCAGCATGTACAGCACAGCGACGATCGCAACGCCGGCGATTAGCGCAATCGGAATGTTGCGTTCTGGGTGGTTGATTTCACCACCGACCATGTTCAGATCATTCCAACCGTCATAAGCCCACAACGCTGCTACCAGGGCAGCCATGAATCCTGCGATGCCGCCCTTTGCACCAGCAAAGTGTGTGCCGAAGTTGCTCCAAGTGCCTCTCGGGGCCCCGAAACAAAGAACCGCGACAGCGACGATCATCACGATTTTCAGGATTGTGAAGACCAACTGGAACTCGCCGGCTTTCTTGACGCCGAGGTAGTTCAGGATGGTGATGAATGCCGCCGCCGTGATTGCGACCCCTTGTCCGTACGTGATCGTGAAGGGTGAGCTGATCAGCGCCTGATGCACGAATACGAACGCCGGAAAGGTCCCGAGAATGCGCACCAGGCCTGTAGTGATGGTTGCAACCGAAGCCGGTTTGGCGATAGCGAACCATGTCCATGCATAAAGAAACGCAGGCAACGGGCCGTAGGCGTCGCGAATGTAGACGTATTCGCCTCCAGCGAGCGGCTTCATCGCTCCGAGCTCAGCGTACGTGATTGCGCCGGCCAGCGAGAGCACACCACCGATGGTCCACGCCAGATACACCAGCCGTGCCGAACCCACGGCTTGCATCATTTCGGCCGGAACCAGGAAAATGCCGCTGCCGATAATCGTGCCTACAACGATCGCGCTCGCCTGGCCGACACCCAGATCGCGCACGAGAGTTGGGGCTTGCGATATCGCCTTAGTCGCTTGTGGCATGGACGCTGTCGTCGTGTGATGAGAGCAACAGACTGGAACTATAGCCGATGGCAAACGTGATCACACTGCCAATCAGCACATACCAGGGGAAAGGAATCGGCCGTGACAACGCCACCGCCGTGAAGGGCAAACCGCTGATGCGTTCCAGCCAGGTCAAAAAGGTGCTGCCCTGCCAGATGAAGGCATTGGCGCAGAATCCGAATGCCATGCCGACCATGCTGCCACGTTGGTTCGCGCGGCGCGTCAGAACGCCCAGCAGGAAGACACCCAGTAGCGCCCCATACGCAACCGACGCGATACTGAGTCCAACCTCGACGACTTTCCCGCCCCGCCGCGAGAGAATCGCCAGCCCGAACAGCACGGCTCCCCAGGCGATGGTTGCCACCCGGGAGAGCAGCACGCGCCGGTGCTCGGGAGTCTCAGGCCGGTGGCGCAGGTAGAAATCGATGATCGAGGTCGAAGACAGGGAGTTCAAGGCGGCACTCAAGTTCGACATGGCGGCTGCAAGAATTGCCGCGATGAGGATGCCGGCGATTCCGTGTGGCATGTAATTGACGATGAATGACGGGAAGATGCGGTCGGTTTTGTCGAAGGGAACTGTTGTCGGAAATAAGCGATAGAACACCCACAGCATGGCTCCTATCAGCAGAAATAGCCAGAACTGAAACAACACGGCGACACCGCTGCTCAGCAAGGCCAGTTTCGCTTGTCTTTCGTCTTTAGCGGCGAGCAGGCGCTGTACGATCAACTGGTCTGTGCCATGGCTCGCAGTGTTGAGGAATGCTCCGCCGATCACGCCTGACCAGAATGTATAGGTAACGTAAAAGTCCGGCCTAAAATCGAAAACCTGAAACTTGCCGGCGCTGGCGACAGTGGCGTGAATCACGGTCCACCCGCCGGGGACAAGATGCAGAATGGTGAAAAATCCGACCACCGTGCCGCCGAGATAGATGAACGTCTGTATCACGTCCGTCCAGATGACTGCTGCCATGCCGCCCTCGAAGGTGTAAAGCAGGGTCAGCAGTGTAACGATGCCGATGGAGATGACGTCTCGCTGAAACTCTCCTCGGCTGCCCAGCAACGGGCCAAGCGCGATACCCACCACGATGGCGACGGCGAATACGCGCACGCCTTCGGCGGCCGCGCGCGTGATTAGAAACAAGCCCGCTGTGAGCGAGCGCAGTCGCTGTCCAAAGCGGCGCTCAATCAGTTGGTAGGCTGTATAAAGGTCGCCGTGGAAATAGTGGGGTAACAGTACAACGCTGATGATCACACGGCCGATGAGATAACCCAAAACGAGTTGCAGGAAGGTAAAGTTGGTGTCGTAAGCAAGCCCTGGCACGCTGATGATGGTGAGCGTGCTGGTTTCGGCTGCGACAATGGACAGCGAGATTGCCCACCAGGGAATGTTGCGATCCGCCAGGAAATAGTCTCGCAGCGAGCGTTGCGGCTTGCGGAAGCGCAGCCCGTACAGCGTAATACCCAGCAGGTAGAGCACGATCAGCGCGAAGTCGAAGACATTCATGGAAGTGGACGGTTGGTCGAACGAGTGAATCGTGTCAGTCGATAGCCGATCGTTTGCGGTTTGACAGCCCCGGCGAGGTCAGCAGTTGTACCTGCGCAAAGGTGCATCAGGCGTGGCATCTCTGAAGGTCAATCCTCAATATATTATGAATGTCGGCCGGTTCAACTATCCACGAACCACTATCCGCTATCACTGGACGCATGGACTACTTTCTCGGCATCGACGGCGGTGGCACCAAAACCATGTTCGTTCTGGGTGATTTCGCTCATCTCATTGCAACTGAGACTGCTGCCGGCAGCAACGTGGTTCGACTCGGGGAGCAAAAGGCACGAATAGCTATCGAGAAAGGCGTACGCAGCGTCTGCAGGAAGGCGGGCACCCAAGCTGAGCACATCGTTGCGGTTTGTGCCGGGGTCGGCGGCGCAGCGCAAGACAGCACTCGCGTACAAATCACCAAGATCTTAGCCGAGATGATCCCGGGAAAGATCCTGGTGGTGGGTGACATGGTGGTGGCACACGAGGCAGCGCTCGAGGGGGGACCGGGCATTGTGGTCATTGCCGGTACCGGTTCGATCGCATATGGCCGCAACGAAAGCGGCGGCACCGCTCGTGCCGGGGGCTGGGGCTACATGATCTCGGATGAGGGCTCAGGGCACTGGATTGGACTGCAGGCTGTTGCGGCAATTGCTCGTGCGATGGAATCAAACGCACGCACGGAACTTGGCGATCGTGTGCACCAGGAGTGGCAGCTGAAGTCATTCGATGATCTGATTTTACGGGCGAACGCTTCGCCAGTGGCGGACTTTGCCGGTCTCTTCCCCGCTGTGTTGGCGACCGAAGGCAAGGACCCTGACGCGCGGGAGATCCTGGAAGAAGCAGGCACGCAACTCGCTGCCTTGGCAGAGTCGGTTTACCGCCGGCTGTGGAGGGACAATCGGCGAGTCAACATCGCAATGTCCGGTGGAGTGTTTCAGAACTCCCAGACCGTCCGGCAGGCTTTTTGCGACGCGTGGGAAGGTACAGGACTGAAGCCACACATCCGTCTATCACAAAAGACCCCGGCCGAAGGCGCGCTCTTGCTCGCTCGCAAGCTGGTGTCAACCGATGGCTAAGCGGCTCTGAGCGAGCACAACTTTCACCGGCATTGCAGCATCGTCACTGGTATGTCCCGCCGACCCGTCACGCACAATTCCGCTGAGTCGCTTCTACCGGAGCACCCACCGCTGGAGGCTGTACGCGCAGCTGCCAGGCATTGCCAGGCGTACGATCTCTGGAAGCGAGGTACGCAGACAGTTTTCGGTGAGGGTGCACCGCACGCGCGTGTGATGTTGGTCGGCGAGCAACCCGGGGACAGGGAAGACCCTGCCGGCAGGCCCTTTGTCGGTCCTGCCGGTGCCCTGGTTCAAGTGGGAGCCGAGGAGCAAACGTCGATTTCATAAGAAGCCGAATTCGGTCGAAATCACGGCGTGCCGGTCCTGGCTCGATGCCGAAAATTCAAATCATCAAGCCCGCTGTGATCGTGTGTCTGGGAGCGACCGCAGCCCAGGCTCTGTTAGTTAGGACGAAAGTTCCGTGTCGCACGACAGCGTGGAGAACTGTTGCCCCTCGGCGAGAATTTACAGGTACTCGCTACCGTCCACCCATCCGTGATCTTGCGCGCCCCCGACGGGGAGGCACGCCATCGCGAAATGCAACTTTTCATCAAGGACTTGCAGGTGGTGCCACAATTCATAGCGGTTTAGAAATTCGCGTGCACGAAAACCGCGCTTTTGTTGCATACTGTGCCAAGCTATCAAGGCATGACGCCCGAACGTGCGCCAACGAGGGTGAGGGTTGTCTCCTGAATTCGAAAAGATCCGACGAGAAATCAATCGAGTGACCCGAGACTTTACCGCGGATGACTGGCTGCGTGCACCTCGAGGAAAGTGGAACAGCGCGCAGATCCTGGAACATCTCCTGCTGACTTATAAAGGGACTACGAAGAGCTTGCTGAAAGCCATGGAAGCGGGACGCCCTCTGGGCAGCGCACCCACACTGCGCGAAAAGGCGGCCACGTTCGTGGTCACCGGACTCGGAATTCTGCCGACAGGCGGCATCGCTCCCAAGCAGGCGACGCCCACGATAGGGTCCGCTCCCGGTTCCTTACGGCCATTCAATGATGCTTTGGTCGCCATGGACGCAAGTCTCATGGATGCCGAAAAGCGTTTTGGGGCGAAGGTTAAGCTCCTCGATCATCCGTTTATAGGGCCGCTTAACGCCCAGCAATGGCGGCGTTTTCACCGTATTCACGCCATGCATCATCTCAAACAGATTTCGCAACGAAGCAAGTCCGGCAACTGAGCGACAGAATCTAGAAAAGCCCAAGATACCAATTCCAGGCAGTCTCGCCAGCGAAAATCGCAGCCAACGAACAAGTGCCTAGGAAGACGCCGAAGGGAAGTTCGCCGGCAAGAAACAACTCGCCAGTCGAACCGCTTGTGTTGAAATCACTGGAGCGCCTCGCCGCAGACTCTCTGGCAGCGTTCCTTGCCAGCAGGCTTATCGCGTACAAAGCACCGACCAGAGGCGCAGTGAAGAGAACGAAGATCGTCAGCTTCAGGCCGAGAAATGCCCCGGACATAGCCATCAAGGCGATGTCGCCGAATCCCATACCGTGCCGCTTTCGTACAAGGAAATACAGGGCCCACGCAAGATAAAAGAACCCTGCTCCGACGATTGCACCGAGCAGTGAATCGAGCAGCGACAATTCGCGACCCGTTACCTGCCTGGAGATCCCATAAGCACGGGCGACGATCTCTGTTCCAGAGCTGTCGGCGGCGGCTACCCAAGACAACAGCAGCCCCAACGCAATTCCGATGTAGGTGAATTCGCGCGGAAGGAAGCCAGTCTCGGCGTCCATGAAAATCAGGCCAACTAAAAGGAAGCAGAAGATGCAGAACTTCAGCGTTAGCCAACTAGACCCGAAGAATGCGAAACATGCCGCGAACAAAGTGGCGGTAAGTAATTCAACCACCGGATAACGCAGGGAAATCCGCCCTCGACAGTCGCGACAGCGGCCGCGCAGCTGCAGCCAGCTAACCACTGGAATATTGTCGTACCACCGAATGGGCGACCCGCACATTCGGCAGTGGGAAGGTGGAGCGATGACCGATTGATCACGCGGGATGCGGCTGATGCACACGTTCAGGAAGCTGCCGAACACCAAGCCGATAACAAACAACACGCACTCAAGAAAGATGTCCAATCGGTCTTGTTGAACATCCTCTCATGAAGCTAAGGATCACGGAAGCGGAGCAGTTCGCCAGCCAGTGTGTTTTCGCATCGCTGGTTTGAGGGCATCTCGCCCACCCAGTTAACCAACCTTCGATTCACCAGGCGCACTTCCGGAGGCTGCAAATGCCATCCGGTCTGGTTTTGCTCACGGATGGGCACCTGGAAGCATGGGACTTGCGGTTCGGGGTCGTGTTCCTTCCATTCGAACAGCGCAGCCTCCAGCCCTTCACTCAGTGCTTCGTTGGGGCTTATGCATAGGACCCAGTGATGGCTGGCGTCCATGGCATAGGCGCCGGATGTTACGCCGGGGATTGCCGTTTTTACCGTTGCACCATGCTGACGCGCCAGTTTGGCCGTATCATCGTCGGACCCCTCATCAATTACCAGCACTTCGTCACAAGGGTGCAGCGAATCCAAAGCGCGTCCCAGGCGCAGCGCATCATTGTGGGTGTGCAACAAAGCCGTGATTTTCGGCATAGCTGACCTTGGACAGGATATCGCAGCCGTTCCGGACGGTATGGAAGGGTAGACGCGAGAGGGCGCAGTCAGGTTGTGACTGCGCCACGATTTTTCTTTGCCGGCCTGTCAGGAGAGCGGTGTGCGTCCTGCATTGCGATCGTTCGAGTTCTGGGGGATCACTGTCAATGCATTGATTAGCTGAAAATTCAGCGTGGCTTCGGGTCCGAGTTTGATCTGCTGGCCTTTTTTGGCGGCAGCAACGCCGGTCCCCGCGCCTGCGCCGGCCAGTCCACCGATGGCCGCGCCCTTGCCGCCGCCTGCCAGGCCGCCGATAATCGCGCCTAGCGCTGCACCTCCGCCGACTTTGGTTGCAGTGTTCTTGCCTTCACCGTTTCCCGAGCGTGACCACTGGTTGGTCTGAATGCTATAGGACTGGCCATTGACGGATAGGGAAGTTGGCTCGATGGTCAAAACCGAATTTCCAGCGAAGCGGCCAGCGCTCTTGACGTCGGCTACTCGACCCAGCACGTCGGCTCCGGCGGGAATCACCGTTTCTCCGTCAACCGTAATAGGAGCCGAAAGGGTTCCATGCCAGGTGTCGCCGACCTGGTTTTTTTCCGAGTCAAGCGGATCGTTCAGTCGGACGGTGAGTTGCGTTCCGGCAGGAATCGTAACCTTCTGCGGCGGTCGAGGCGGAGGAGGCGGCGCGGGAGCGGCCTGCTGGACTGCAGCAGGCCCAGCTGGCGGAGGTGGCGGGTTGCTGACGGCTACGTCGCTGACCGAATTCGACTCGGCCGTCCGCTGGGGCTTCTTCGCGGGCAGCGGTTTCGAGCGTTTGCCGGAAGCGGCTTCCTCAGACGGTGCGACCGGCTGGTTTGGAACTGGGGCCGGTTCTGCCTGTTGGACCAACAGATTGTTAATCACGGTCCTCACCCCTGCGACGGTCGCAGCATCACTGCCCGCCGCGGAGCGTTCGTTGTCACTACTCACGGTGCCGCTGAGCGTGACCACGCCGTTGGCCGCCTGGACGTCAATTTGGCGGCTCTGGATGGCAGAATCACCATAAACCTTGTTCTGGACCTCGGTCGCAATTTGCGAATCGGTTCGCGCCGAGGTCCGCGAGCACGCAGTTCCCAACCCGAGCGCTAGCAAAGGAATTGCGATCAACGCCACACCTGCCTTATTTCTCATGCTTACTCCCGAAACCCTTCTTCTAAGGATAAACCCTCTACCTTGCGGGTTGTCGCTACCGAAATGGAAGAAAGTTGCACACTTGGGTGCTAGTCTGGCAGGACAACGCGCGATCCTCAGCAGTTACTGAAGCGACATTAAGCGTCGCATTTCAAAACGTCAGTAACACATCGACTCCCTGCACCTGCTGCTAAGGGAGCAGGTGCCTGCGGCGACGACGCTGACCCAACCAGGCAGACTACCCTTTGCCGTCCGTCAGGCGGTGATTAATTGCGAATAGAGCGAGTTCCAGGCGGCTTGCAACGCCAACCTTGTCAAAAATATTTGTGAGGTGATGCTTCACCGTGTCCTCACTGAGCGCGAACTTACGGGCGATCTCTTTATTGCTAAGCCCGGCCACGATAGTGGTCAGAATATCCATCTCGCGCTTGGTCAGGCCATAGTTTCGCGTCGGCTTTTCGCCGGAGGCAGTCATACGCATGAACTCCACGATGTCACCCACCGCCTCACGGCCAATCCAGTATTCGCCGAGCATCACCGTGCGAATGGCCTTCATCAGGAGCTGGGTTGCGGCCTCCTTCATGACCACGCCCCGGGCTCCCAACTGCAGAGCCTGAACAATCTGAATGCGCTCGACCGCAGCCGTCAACACGATGATCTTGGTGTGTTGGCCTGACCCGTTAGTGGAGAGCGCTCGCAGCGTTTCCATCCCGGGCACCCGCGGCATCGCAAGATCGAGCAAGAGCACGTCGGGGGCCAGTTGCTGGGTCTGGCTGACCGCTTCGGCGCCGTCCGCGGCTTCACCTACAACTTCCAGCTCCGGTTCTGCTTCGAGCAGGCGGCGCAACCCATCGCGGAAGATCGTGTGATCGTCGGCGATGACAATTCGAACAGTCTTCTTTTCCTCATTGTCCATAGGACTCATACCCTTTCTGCGGTATGGTGATCTCCAGGCGCGAACCATGACCTGGCGTCGACTCAATCACCATGTCGCCACCCACGGCTCGTACGCGTTCCTTAATCACAGTCGGTCCGCGGCGGTACTCGTCAAGTTCGGTGAGCGTAAGACGCCCGGCGAAGGGAAACCCGCGCCCATCGTCGTCAATGACTAGTTTCCAAAAGCCATTCTGTGCGCCAAAGCGAACCAGCGCTGAGTGCGCGCCACTGTGCTTGCGGATATTAACCAGGCCTTCCTGAACAACCCTGGCCAGCTCTCGACACGTGGTTCCGGGAAGCGTAACCTCCGTCAGATCTGAGACGAACTGAACAGCGACCCCAGTGTCTCTGCGAAAACGTTCCACGAGTTGTGCAATAAAGTCAAGAAATTGATGAGGGCTAATGTCAACTGGCCGCATGGCCTGCATTAACTCGCGCAATTCCAGTACCACTTGCCGCAGCAGATCTTGAATTCTGCCCAGTTCCACGGCCAGCTCTGGCACTTCGGTGGCCTTCCGGCGTAGCACGTCTATCTGCATTTCGGTGCTGATGAGCGATTGGATTGCTGTGTCGTGCAGTTCTCTTGCGACTCTTGACCGCTCGATTGCTCCGAGACGGAACCGGGATCGGCGAACCAGGTAGACGGAATACAGGGCGGGAGCTACCTGTCGGGCAACATGCTGAAGAAAATGGAGTTCTCGCTCGCGGTTGGTGCCCAGCCGTGCGTCAATTACCACGAAACGGCCACTCCATTCTCGATCAAGACCGAGGCGCACGGCAAGCACTGAACCGGCGCTTTCCAGAGGCATCGGGAGAGGTTTAAGCTCTGCCGGGTTCAGCCGCCGTCCCTCGTCGTCGAGCGCCTCGATGCTGCACCGTCCCCCGTTGCCTCGCTGCATAAAGAAGGTATGCGGATAGTCGGCCAGTGACATTGCTCCCTGCAGTTCCGGGGGAATCTCTTGCATTAAGCCCGAAGACTTTTCGGAACACGGCAGGTCCCAGCGGAACATCCGTCCGGTGCTCACCTGCTGGGTGGCACCGTACACGCGCCTGCTGTCGAACACCCTTCCCAGTTCGGTCGAGACGTCTCTGATCGAGTCCGACAGCCGGTTGCCAATCCGCGCCATCGAGAGCAGCCGGTTTACGAGAGCGATCTCAGCCCGGAGCTCTTTCTCGGTCTCAGCCAGGAATCCCAACAGGAACCCGGTCAGCAAGAGATAGCCGCAGCGAAAGATGATGCGGGAGTCTACCTGCATGAACAGCAACTCCCGCAGCGGCGGAGGCCCAAAAACCACCAACGCGGCCTGCAGCAGAAATATCCCAGCGCTGAAAACCGCAACCGCCATGGTTTCTAGAAATCCCCACCGAAAGGCCGCGGCTACCAATGCGAAAAGGAAGAAGACATAGAACACGCTGTTCGGCGGATCGGTAAAAAGACATAGCGCAACTGGCCACAGAACATCAGTGATCTGCGCCCACAATACGAAGTTGGAACTCGGCTCCGGGTCGAGCCGCAGGCGTATGAACAGCCCCAGACTGTGGACCGTGTAGCCCAACAGAACGAAGGCAGCCAGATTGTTGTAGGGCTTGGGAGCGAAGGAATGAATGTGCAGCGCAATCAGGGAAGTAGAACCCAGAAAAAGGCGGGCCAGGGCTAGCACCTGCTCGACGCGCGGGTTTCCCTGCGTGAACCCGGTGGCCTGCAGCCGGGTCAAGAACCTCGAGGCGAACGGGCGCGACCGCAAAGGAGCTCCTGACAGGAAATGTCTCAAGGGGTCTGCTCGATTATGCACACGAAAAGGCTATTCCGCAAAGCACATTAGAGGATGCAAGCGGGAAAGCGTTTCACATCGTAGTGCTTCGACGTTTTTTCGTTCCAGACTACCAGCTGCTGAGAGGTCTGATTCGGCTTGTCGAAGACAACGGGTCACACCCTGTTGTGATTGTTCTCATTGCCCAGCGCGAACTTTAGAACTACCGTTAGATAGCGGGGACAAGCAAGCAAAAGTGCCCAGCACGGAAGCAAAAGCTGTTGTGCGATGGCCAGTCTGGCGTACGATAGCGTCGCACTAATGTTCGATTGGAAGGCCAAGCTGTAGAGGCGCGAGCGACAACGAAGCGCGCCCTGACCGACTGTGGTCCCGACGGTATCTGAAATTGCGTTGTGCTGGAAGGAGGTAAAAATATGAACTCCAGGTCATTGTGGAGGCGGTTGCCGGCTGTTGCTCTCGCCGCCCTCATCGCGCCCGGCATTTGGGCACAAAAAACCAAGGATACCGGTCCCAAGTACGATCCGACCAAGGAAATTACTGTCAAGGGAACTGTGGAAGAAATTCGCGAAGTGCCTGGCCAATGGGAAGGAACTCATCTGGTAGTGAAGACTTCCACCGGGACGGTGCTAGTGCACGTCGCGCCAAATGGTTTCTTGAAAGAAATGGACACTGCCTTCAAGACGGGGGATGTGATCGAAGTCAAAGGGGCGAAAGCTCCGAACACGACCGAAGAAGAAATCTTGGCACGCGAAATCACTGTGGGCAATAACACTGTGGTCTTGCGCGATGACAAGGGGATCCCGGTGTGGGCCGATTGGAAGCCAGGGAAATAGCTCCCCACCCACACAGTTCAGCGAGTCCGATCCTTCAAGCTGCTGGTTTGCTGACCGTTCCCACTTTTGCGCAATCTTTCCTAGCCTAATCCGGCCGCGACCCTCTGCTTCCACGCGGTTCGAACAAGAGCCTCTAGCTGGTTTCCAACAAATCTTTGCGAAACCGTATTGATCTACCCAGGTTCCCTCCAAGTTATCCCTGGTCTTCTCGGTAGACGTTCAGGAGCAGGTCTTAATTAAGTCAAACGGCTTTTGCGTACAGCGCAAGAACTTGTGGAATGCGTGGGTGGTACGCCGCGGCGCCACGTTTTGAAAATTTCCAAAGGGAGCGCATGAATCCTCATCCAGTTGTTACCCGCGGCTGATACTGGCTGACCTTCTCGTGGCTAGAATGCCTTCAGCGATCGTACAAACTCATGTGAGCAACCAGGAGGTACAAGCGCTGGTGGTATTTGTTTACCGGGTCAGTGCCCTCGTGGATGACCTCGTGGTTCGGCGCGGAACCAAGCGCGCGAGCATTCGGTTCACAGCCTCTATGGAGAATGCTTCGGCATCGTAATCGCCGCCGACCCACTCCCGCAGTTCTTCGTGCTGCTCATGGGTTGGGTCTCTAAGAGCCTCCAGCAGATCGTAAAAACCTCCGATACCTCCACAATCCTCTGGGGGACAGGCAAGTTGGCCTTCTGTGCACATGGGGTAAGCTAGGGTCGGAGCAGCCGGCAGGCGTTTCTGGAGAACAATGCTATGCTCCCAACTGTCGCCAAAATCGTACGTGTAGATAACCTTCGCGCCAATTCTGCGCAACACGCTCGACACACGAACTCTGCGCTCATCTTCGACCGGTGGCATTCCCATGAACCGGTCTTCTGGATCAGGCCGGCCGAAGTGTCGGCCTCCAGCACTAAATTCGTGCAGGTGGCACTCCTGCCAGCCCATCGCAATCTGCAGCACGTCATGCAATTGTGCCAGAGTCAGGTCGGCGGGCACTAACAGCTGGCGCCAGATCGGTGGGTTCGTGCCCAGCAGAGTAACCTTAAGCTGATAAATTTCCGCTGCAATTGCATGGTTTTTAGTCGGCATAGTAGTTAGTTCTCCTCGATCTTAACCGCCGCAGAGGTGCAGCCGCGTGTCGCGCCCCAGCGGGTAAAGGTAGATATCTTTGACCACTTGGCCATGAGCTTTGTGCTGCCCGTCCATGCGACCGCGCCCCGAGGTTTGTCCGACTCGGATCCAGTTCGCCGCGCGATAGCAGGTCCCACGGAATCTTTGCGGGTCGACTAAAGTTTCCAGCAACCACGGGCGGTAGCCGTACCAACGTTCCCAATCACAGGGAAGTTGGCGCGCGCTTTTCCCCAGAATCTTGCTCGCCAGTCCCTTAACCTGTACCCAGGGCAGCACCAAGAAACGACTCTGATTCACGATCAACTGCAGATTGCGTACTCGTTGTTCCGGGTTCCAGCCAATCCACTGGTCGCGTGCCGCCATCTTCCAAGCGGGTGAGGACCACAATAAACAGGCGAGCACCGATCTTCCACCGCGCCCGGAACGTACCAGATATCGCAGATTAGCTCCTACCGGCACACAGTAGCGCAAGTAATGATGGCGGTCGATCAGTTCCGTCCACAACTGGCTTTGTTGGCGGTTCTCCACCACTTCGAACTCGAGCGGTTCGAACTCTCCCGCGCTTCCCTCCATTCTGGCTTGCGGCGCACTAGCTTCACTCAGCTCAATGTGCCGTGGCCCACGCGGCCCAGAGTTTCGCACCGCCGGCAGCTTCAGCCATCCCCGAGCCTGTAAATGTTGCAGCAGCTGCCGGCATTCCTGGTCTTTCAGTCCTCCGCTGGTCCGCTTCCAGTCCAACAGCTCACAGAGCGTGCGGGCTATTTCCGTGACCGCCAAACCTCCATAATCCCCTGCGATCTCCCGGATCAGCTCCAGCTCCTGCCCTGTAAAGATGCGCCCACAAAAACGCAGCGAAACAGCAGCCCTCCGCCACGGTTGTTGGGGTGGAGAAGGGTAACAAGATACGGTCATGGTTGGATCGCTGCCGAAGCGCTGTCCATCTCGCATGGCAGGACATGCCAAGCCAACTCTACGGGAACTGTACCCTCGCCCCGGGATGGCGAGCGGGACCGAGCGGGCAGCACCGTCTCCGCCAAGGCAGCTGAGGAGCGAGCTTGCGTTCGGCAGGTGGGCGGCACGAGCGCTAGAATCTGGCTCTTGTCCGGGGTCACCAACAATTCGATCAGCACATCCAGGGAGTTCTTTCCCTGTTGCTGGGCGCTGCCCAGAATGCTGCTGAGCACAGATTGGGCACGAGCTCCTTTCGCGGTTCGGTTTCCGCCCCAGTTCTTGCGCGCCACCACCAGCGGACGCAGAGCGCGCTCGGCAGCATTATTGGTCGCAT
>Ga0306920_100000655_pt1 | contig 40822 bp, 30 predicted proteins | sample flu12Cox44000170_FD_204666 | JGI IMG/M metagenome (GOLD analysis project Ga0306920, IMG submission 204666) | Lab enrichment of tropical soil microbial communities from Luquillo Experimental Forest, Puerto Rico - flux4day.12C.oxic.44.000.170 (v2)... | ecosystem: Environmental > Terrestrial >... | reverse complement strand
TGAGTCTCACCGACGGCGGCGCGGACTACAGCTTCGAGTGCGTCGGCAACGTCGATCTCATGCGCCAGGCGCTCGAGTGCTGCCATCGCGGCTGGGGCGAATCGGTCATCATCGGCGTCGCCGGTGCCGGGCAGGAGATCAAGACGCGGCCGTTCCAGCTGGTCACCGGGCGGGTGTGGAAGGGCACCGCTTTCGGCGGTGCGCGCGGGCGCACGGATGTGCCGAAGATCGTCGACTGGTACATGGACAGGAAGATCAACATCGACGATCTGATCACGCACGTGATGCCGCTCGAGAAGATCAACGACGCTTTCGATCTCATGCACCGCGGCGAATCCATCCGCTCGGTGGTCACCTTCTGACGGTCAGTGCGCCGCTGTGGCGCACACCGCTGCTGCAACTCACAAAGCGAACCAGGAGAACACCATGGCTACTTCGATCCATCCGGCTGTAGACAGTGGCGTGAAGTCCGGCAAGACCGACTTCGCCGGCGGCACGCTCACCTGCAAGTGCAGCTCCTCGCCGGTTACGGTGACGTTGAAGGGCAACACGGCCTTCAACCACGTGTGCGGTTGCACGAAGTGCTGGAAACCCGAGGGCGCGCTCTTCTCGATGATAGCGGTGATCGGCCGCGACAAGCTCGGTGTCACGGCGAACGGCCACAAGCTGAAGGTCGTCGATGAGAAGGCGGCGATTCAGCGCTATGCCTGCAAGGATTGCGGCGTGCACATGTACGGGCGCATCGAGAACAAGGATCATCCGTTCTACGGTTTCGACTTCGTACACACCGAGCTGTCCAAGGACAGCGGCTGGTCGGCGCCGGAGTTCGCCGCCTTCGTCTCCTCGATCATCGAGTCGGGCCATCCCCCGGCGCGCATGGGTGAGGTACGTGCGCGGCTCAAGGAGCTGAAGCTCGAGCCCTATGACAGCCTCTCGCCCGGGCTGATGGACCTCATGGCGACGCACACCGCCAAGAAGAAAGGCACGCTCGCCGCGTGAGCCTGGTGGCCGCGCGCTTCCCGCGCGCGCCCTTCTCGCTGTCCCGGTCCACCCGGCCGCACGTGTTATGCGCCTGCGGGTCGCGCGGCGTTGGTGGTGTCTTTGATCGGGTAGAAGGAGCCGCCGTGGTCGACCGCCGCCAGTTTCTCGCCGCCGCGTCCGGCACGGTGGTGAGTGCCTGCGTTGCCGCCTCGCTCCGTCAGGCAGCGCTCGCGACCGCGCCCGGCGCGACTGACGTCACCGCGCGCCTCAATGCGCTCTTCGATGTCTTCATGGACGAGCGCTTGGCCAAGGATCCCGAGCTGGTGACGGCCCTCGGGCTCGACAAGGGCAAGTACGCCGGGGCGAAGTCGCGCCTCACCGAGAACTCGCTCGAGCGCGTGCGCGATTTCAAGCAGGAGAACGCCTCGCAGCTGAAGCGGCTGAAGGCATTCGGACGTGGACAGTTGAGCGGCGCGGACCTCGCGAACTACGACACGGTCGAGTTCCAGATGGAGACCATCGCGAGTACCGAGCCCTTCGATTACGGGAATCTCGGGCGCCCCTACGTCGTGAGCCAGCTCACCGGTGCCTACCAGAGCGTGCCGACCTTCCTCGACCGCCAGCACCATATCGCCAACAAGGACGACGCCGATGCCTACCTGGCTCGGTTGCGCGCCTTTGCCGTGGTGCTCGATCAGGAGACCGAGCGGCTGCAGCACGACGCGGGCCTCAAGGTCGTGCCGCCTGACTTACTGATCGATCGCACCCTCCAGCAGATGCACACCCTGCGCAGCGCCGCGCCGGCCGACTCCATCCTCAGCACCTCGGTCGCGAGGCGCACGACGCAGCTCGGGATCGCCGGCAGCTACGGCGAGGATGCCGCCCGCATCGTCGCCGGCGAGGTGTATCCGGCGCTCGATCGTCAGTCGACGGCGCTCGCGAAATTGCGCCCTGACGCCGTGCACGAGGCTTCGGTGAGCCGCCTTCCCCAGGGCGCAGCCTTCTACCAGGTTGCGCTTCGCAGCTCGACCACTACCGACATGAGTCCGGAGGAAGTGCACCAGCTCGGCCTCGACCAGGGGAAAGCGCTCTCGGCTCAAATGGACGCGCTGCTGCACGGTGAGGGCAAGACCACCGGCACGGTGGCCGAACGCGCGCAGGCGCTGGCGAAGGATCCCGAGTACCTCTTTCCGAACACCGACGCGGGGCGCCAGCAGATCCTCGATTACTGCAACGGGCTCATCAAGGCGCTGCAGCCGCATCTGCCGCAGTACTTCCGCATCCTGCCAAAGACGCCGGTGGAGATCCGCCGCGTCCCGGCTTATACCGAAGCCGGTGCGCCCGGGGGCTACTACCAGCGGCCGGCGCTCGATGGCTCGCGCCCCGGTGCCTTCTACATCAACCTGCGTGACACCAACGAATGGTCGCGCTGGAAGTTGCCGACGCTCGCGTACCACGAGTCCGAGCCGGGGCATCACTTCCAGCTGGCGCTGGTGCTGGAGATGCCCTCGCTCCCGCTCATCCGCAAGGCGGGCGGCAGCTTCTCCGCCAACACTGAGGGCTGGGCTCTGTATGCCGAGCAGCTGTGCGATGAGATGGGGATGTACGCGAAAGACGCGCTCGGGCGGCTGGGAATGCTGCAGTCGGCGCTGTTCCGCGCGGCGCGCTGTGTGGTCGACACGGGGCTGCACAACAAGGGCTGGAGCCGCGAGCGCGCGATCGATTACATGGTGGAGACTACGGGCGAGAATCGCAGCCGCATGACGACCGAGGTCGAGCGTTACTGCGCCTGGCCGGCGCAGGCGACGAGCTACAAGGTCGGCGAGACGCGCTGGCTCGCGTTGCGCGCTGACGCGCAGCGGCGGCTCGGAACGAAGTTCGACATCCGCGATTTCCACGACGTCGGGCTGACCGCGGCGCCCATGCCGCTGGCGGTCCTCGAGCAGGTCCACGCTGAGTGGCTCAAAGGGCGTGGCGTGTGAATACTCGCGCGGCGCGCGGCACCCTGAGATCGCGACGCAGGGCCTATGCGAGCGCAACTAAGCGCTTTGTCACGCTCCTGGCGCTGCTACCGGTGTGTGCCGCCGTGCTCGCGGCGAACTATCCCGCGCCCACCGAAGGTGACTTCGTCGTCCGCGACTTCAAGTTCGTTTCCGGAGAATCGCTGCCGCAGTTGCGTATCCACTACCGCACCTTTGGCCAGCCCCGCACGGATAGCCACGGGGTGGTGCGCAACGCGGTGCTCATCCTGCACGGCACCGGCGGCAGCGGCGCGAGCCTGATGCGCGATGATTTCGCCGGCGAGCTCTTCGGCCCCGGTCAGCCGCTCGATGCCGCACGCTACTTCATAGTGCTCCCCGATGGCATCGGACACGGCAAGTCGAGCAAGCCGAGCGAGGGCTTGCGCGGGCACTTCCCGCACTACGCGTATACGGACATGGTGCAGGCGCAGTACCTGCTGCTCACGCAGGGACTGAAGGTCAACCATGCGCGGCTGATCATGGGTACCTCCATGGGCGGTATGCAGACGTGGCTGTGGGGCGAACAGCATCCGCAGTTCATGGATACGCTCATGCCACTCGCGAGTCTCCCGACGCAGATCTCCGGCCGCAACCGCGTCTGGCGCAAGACCGTCATCGACGCGATCACCCACGACCCTGAGTGGAAGGAGGGGGATTACCAGACCGAGCCGCCATCACTGCGCACCGCGCTCGCGATGATCTGGCTCGTCGGGAGTAACCCGGTGCTGCGCCAACAGGAGGCGCCGACGCTCGCCAAGGCCGATGAGGTGATCGATGCCGCCGTGGCGCGCGGCATGAAGAGCGAGGACGCGAACGACCTCCTGTACGCGCTCGCCGCCTCGCGCGACTACGACCCCGGGCCGGGACTCGAGAAGATCCAGGCACCCCTCACGGCCGTGAACTCGGCCGACGATCTCATCAATCCTCCCGAGCTCGGCATCCTCGAGCGCGAGATCAAGCGCGTGCCGCACGGGCGCGCCATCGTGATTCCCTATAGCGAGAACACGCATGGCCACGGCTCGCACACCTACGCGGTGCTGTGGAAGCCGTATCTGGAGGAGCTGCTGAAGTCCCCCGAGCGCTAGGGGCGCGTCTTTACGTGCGCCGCACGAAGTGCGGCGTGAGCTCCGCGACACTGTTGCAGCCGAGCTGCCCGAGTACCCGATCGATCTCGGTGGTGAGGATCGTCAGCGCACGGTCGACACCGGCGGCACCGCCCGCGATCAGCCCGTAGAGCGTCGCGCGGCCGAGCAGCACCGCCTCGGCGCCGAGCGCGAGCGCTTTCACCACGTCCGTGCCGCGACGAAAGCCGCTGTCGACGAGTACCGCGAGGCGCGTGCCGACCGCCGCCCTGATCTCGGCCAGCACGTCGATCGGCGCCACGCAGTAATCGAGCTGCCGGCCGCCGTGGTTGCTCACCACGATGCCATCGACGCCGAGCGCCGCGGCGCGCTCGGCGTCCGCGACGCTCAGCACGCCTTTGAGCAGCAGTTTCCCCGGCCAGTGCTCGCGGATCCAGACGATGTCATTCCATGAGATGGTGGCATCGAACAGGCGTGGAATGACAGTGCTCGCGCCCATCGGCGTGAGGTTCGGCGGCAGGAAAGGCTCGAGATTCCGGAAGCGCGGCATGCCATGCCGCAGCAGCACCTCCCACAGCCAGCGCGGATGGCGCAACGCATCGAGCGAGGCGCGCAGGGTCGGCTTGCCGGGAAGGCGATAGCCGCGCTGGTCCCATTCGCGGTTGCCGAACACGTTGGCATCGGTGGTGAACAGCAGCGCCTCGTAGCCGGCCGCCGCCGCGCGCTGCATGATGTCACGCCCGAGCGCGCGTTCTTTCACTACGTACAGCTGCATCCACAGCCGTCCGCCGGCGCGCGTCGCCACCTCCTCGAGGCGCGTGGTGGAGACGGTGCTGAGGGTGTAGGGGACGCCGAGCTTCGCCGCGGCGCGCGCCAGTGCGACATCGCCGTCCGGGTGCAGCAGCCCGTTGAGCCCGGTCGGCGCGATGACGAGCGGAGCGTTGGCTTCACGGCCGAGAATCGTAGTGCGCAGGTGACGCTGCGAGGTATCGATGAGCGTCCGCGGGATGAGTCGCAGCCGCTCGAGCGCCTCACGGTTGCCGCGCAGCGTCACTTCGTCTTCGGCGCCGCTCTCGACATACTCGAACGCGAAGCCCGGTATGCGGCGGCGGGCGATGTCGCGCAGGTCCGCGATATTGAGGGCACGGGCGATGTCATGACCCGAGTACGGACGGCGTTTCCAGGGCATGGCGGCGAGGCGAGTGCGCTCGCGTGAGGCGGCGCTACTCGTGCAGCGCCACGCTGATGCGCGAGGCGACGAAGGTATTGTTGGCGCTGTCGTACTGTCCGTAGGCGACGAGACGGAAGATCTTGTTGGTGCCGGCCGCGAAGTCCCCGTCCACCGCCTTGGCGAAACCCGCGGCGTTGTTGAAGACCGAGATGCCCGAGGTGAGCGTGGTGCTGCCGACGGCGAGCTGCAGGTTGCTCTGGTCGGCGCCGGTGGTGGTGATGAGCGGGCTTGCTGGCAGGGTCTTGAGGTCGAGACATTGACCGGCAGTGCCAGAACAGGGAGTACTCGCGGGGCCGGTGCGGATCTCATGCGTCGCGCCGAGATCGGCGTCGGCGAGGTTCACCACGAGGCCCGTACTCGCGCTGCTGCTGAAGGGATGCGCGGAGCCGCCGTTGATCCAGTTCACCACCAGAGTTTGCAGCGTGCTCGGCCCCGCTGTCAGCGAGCGCGCGGTGAAATCCGGTGGCGCGCTGCCAAAGGGCGTGACGCCTCCCTGCACCTGCAGCAGCTCACCGGTCGTCAGGGCCGGTCCCGGTGGCACCGCGCTCGTGTCGACGACATAGGCGCTCGGCGTTGCGGCCCCTCCTGAGGCGCCGGTGCCCGTGAAGTTGAGTTGGGCTGGCGCAATGCGTCCGAGCGACAGCACATCCTGCGTGCCATCGGCGTTGAGCGTGCTCCACAGCGTCGTCGACTGCAGCCGCAGCAATCCCGCAGTGGCATCCAGACTCTGGAGCACCGTGCCCGTGGAGTCGAAGCCCGGCTGTCCGGCGACCGTGATCTGCTGACCGACCGAGACATCCGCGATGCCGAGGCCCGGCGTCGCAACGCCGTCCTTGAGCACGAACGTACCGCTGCCGATCGTCACCGACAGGCTGTCGACATAGGCCGGGGTCGCCAACCCCGTATAGGTGACCCCGAGCGGGCTCAGGTAGTCCGCCGCGCGCAGCGTGAGGGTATTGTTGCTGCTGCGGGCAGTGACGGTGCCTGTCACGTAATAGGCGAGCTCGCTCTCCTGGGCCGTGCCGACGTAGACCTCGGTGGCGTCGAACGTCGGGGTGATCTCGGCGAGGCTACCGAGAGTGCCGTTCACGACCAGCGGCGTGTTCTGCTGCTGCGTCGCAAGCTGGCTGAGGCCGGCGGCACCGGTGTAAACGATGCCGTTGATGTTGAAATACGTCTGCGCGTTGGTGTGGACGATCACGGCGCCGAGCGCCGTCACCAGGTCGTAGAAAGGACGCGAGTTCATGTAGAAGCCGCTGTCCACCTGCTGGGTCGTGACGAACTCCCCGCGCAGGCGCATCACCGTGTTATCGACCGGCGCCGGCGACATCGTGACGAACGGCTGTACCTGCACGGCCGCCGGCGAGGTGCTGGTGATCTCGTTGGACGCAGTGAGGTCGATAGCGACCTGCAGCCGCACCGACTGGTTGTAGGTGACGACGAGCGGATGGGCGGGATCGAAGGTCACGATGACACTGGCGGTTCCCATCCCCGCGCCGCTCGCGTTTTGGGGTGATGCGGAGAGCGTCTGCCCGTTGTTGTTGAGCCAGACCGGCTGCGTCGCGCCGGTGCCCAGAGTCCAGTCGATCGTGATCAGCCCAGAGACATACGTTCCCTGGGGGACCGCCGGCGCTTCGACGAACTCCGTAAGGGTGTTGAGCCGCGCAAGATCGACGGTCACTGGCGTCACCAGCGGGGTGACGGTGGTGCCGTCGTTGCGCGTCAGCGCGATGGCATCGATGGAGACGATGTAGCTCATGAAATCGCCGCTGTTGGTGAGATCACCCATGGTGACGACGGGCGTCCCGGGCGGCTGGTTGCTGCTGGTGTGGCAGGCGGCAAGGAGCGCCGCGGCCGCGCACAACGTGGCGGGCAGCACCCGCGCAAAGCGGGTCCGCGGCGGAGGAACGACAGTCATTCGGGATATCCCCTTGAAGCTCACTTCTTGTAGCGCGGCCGGAACGCCGTCGGTTAGAGGGGGCCCCCGTCAATACGTTCCCCGATGAATCAAGGAACAGCACAGGGGCCCGCACAAAACCCCGTAGTCTATCGGTTTTCGGCGGCTTCAGTTGACCGTGAGCGCGATCGAGCCGCTCGTGCTCGAGCGCAGGTCGATGGCCTGCGGATACCACTGGCGCTGCACGCTGCCCGGGTCGGTGGATTTCCAGGCGCGTACGGTCGCGTAGTAGAGGGCATCGGGCGTGCCGGCGGGGAGCCCCGGCACCGTGACGATACCCCCCGTTCCCTGCGACAGCACGGCATCGAGGGGCGCCGATACCACGAGCGCTCCGTTGTGGCTGAGGAGCAGCTGTCCCTGATCGTATCTGCCGGGGGTTGCGGCAACCACCGCAGCCGCGAGCGATCCGGCGCTGGCCCCGGACTCGAGTTCTAGCTTCGGCACCACGACCATCGCCGTGCCGCCCGATGTCGGTGGCGAGACCTTAGGAGTGTTGGAACTGAGCGTGCCGTCGCTGAACCCGGGCGCCGATGCAGCGACCAGGTAGCTGCCGACACCCTCGTTGGGCGCGACGCTCACGATCGAGACCGTCCCGTTGGTGGACCACGTGCCGGAGTCGATCGTGCCCACTGACAGCGCCTGGGGATTGAACAGTACCTGGTTGAAGGGATCGATGGGACTCGACTCGATCACGTAGGGCACTTCGCCCTGGCGGGCGATAGTCTGATAGAAGCTCACCACCGCACCGGCGGGCAGCAGCGCGCCCGGTGCGGTAGAGATGTTGGCGCCGTAGTTGTAAGGCCCGGGGGAGGGCGCCGAGGCGCGCGGCGTGAGCGTCCCGATCGACACCGAGTTCACATTCGAGTTAGTCGTCGGCGTCGAGGTCGTCGTGGTGACGCTCGGGCGGCTGGCCGTCCCGTATGGCGTCGTCAGCGTGGTCGTCGACGCGGTGGTCGTCGTATTGCTGGAGGTTGAGGGCCGTGGAACCTGCACGCCTTTCACGATGATGGTGGCGATGTCCGGACCGTGGATCACCACGTCGTAGTAGAGCGGGATTGTGGAGGACGTGGTCGCGAGCGGATAGAGCAGGAAGCTGCCGTCCGACTGTACCGCAGTGCTGCTCACGACGACCCAGCGGCTGCCATCTGTGCTCAGGGTCTCGGCGCTCACCTGGATGTTGGGCAGCCCGCTGGTGCTCGTGGTGATGTTGGTGAGACTCAGTTGCCCGGAAATGCCACCGACGATCGAGAGATCATAGGCGGCGGTCGCGTGCGCGCTCCAGAGGATTCCGGTGCTGTTGCCGGTGCTGCTGAACACGTAGGTGAAGGGCACTAGATTGACCGTGCCAGCGAGTGCAGCCGCGAAGGCATTGTTCGGTGTCGTGCTGGTGGAGCCCGTCGAGGACGTGAACGCGCTGGTCGTGCCCGTCGTGCCCGTCGTGCCCGTCGATGTGCCGAACGGGTTGCCCGTCGTACCCGAGCTCGAGGCAAACGGGAGGGCGCCGCTGGTACTGCCCGTACCCGTGCCGATACCGGTGCCCGTGAGCCCCGTGCCCCTGAGGCTCCCCACGGGCACCTTGAGCGAGGTCGAGATGCCGATCCCCTTGTCGGGGTTCAGGAGCTCGAGTGGCAGCTGTTGCGTCACGCCCTTGCTGTCGACGTAGTCGGCTTCGAAGTTGTAGAGCGCATTTGCATTCTGCGCCGAGCTGGCAAGGGGTGCCGTCGGGTCGACCGGGATGAGAAGCATCTGCGAATAGGTGCCGACCTGAACGCGCAGGCTGCTCGCGATGTTGCCGAGGTTGCCGCCGTTCTCCGCAACGAGGTCCACCGTGCTCGGGGTCGACAGCGAGAATTTGTCCCAGCCGCCATCGTCGGGTCCCGCGCTGCCGTCCCTGTTGAACCACACGGCCTGGATCGTGATATAGACATGCGAGTATTGCGCCGGGGTGTTGCCGGTCAGCGACACGTCGGTCTTGGTTCCGCACCCAGCCAGCAGCGCACCGAGTCCCCCGGTAGCCGCGATGAGCGCGACGCGCAGACGCTGATTCATGCCAATCCCTGTGCCGTAGATATAGAGGATGATGCAACGAAGATCGCCCGCGGGGCAACGCGGCATCCTGCGCGAAGTGTGTCCAATTGTCCCCCCGTACCAGGGAGTCTCAATCCGCGGGAACGTCCCGATTGGACGTGGCGCAATAAAGCCGCTACAGTGCGCGCCGCGCGAAACGCCACTCTCGGTCAGCGCTCGTTTCGCCGCTTCGATTTACCATTAACTTCGAGCCTCGCAGCTGACCGCCGCGGCGCCTTTTGCGTGCTGCCGGGCGAGCCTTCACAGAGGTTTTCTTCCCTTATGTCATTTTCTGATCTCGGGCTTGAGCCCGGGCTGGTGCGTGCCGTTGCCGAAAAAGGCTATGCCACGCCGACGCCGATTCAACGCGCCGCCATCCCGGCGGTGCTCGCCGGACGCGATGTGCTCGCGGGCGCGCAGACCGGCACCGGCAAGACGGCGGCGTTCGTACTGCCGATCCTGCAGCGGCTGCACGCGCCGCAAGGCGCCGCGCCGCGCGCACTGGTACTCACTCCGACGCGTGAGCTCGCGGCGCAGGTGGCCGAGAGCGCCGCCGGCTATGGCCGCCACAGCGCTCTGCGCACGGCGGTGATCTTCGGCGGCGTGAGCGAGAAGCCGCAGATCGAGGCACTGCGCGCGGGCTGCGATCTGCTCATCGCCACTCCCGGGCGGCTGCTGGATCTCGCCGGCCAGCGCGCGCTCGATCTCGGTGCGGTGCGCTGCTGCGTGCTCGATGAGGCCGATCGCATGCTCGATATGGGCTTCATCCACGACATCCGCCGGATCCTGAGGCTCCTGCCGCGGGAGCGTCAGAACCTCATGTTCTCGGCCACCTACTCGAAGGAGATCCGCGAGCTCGCAGCAGGGCTGCTGCACGAGCCACTCACCATCGAGGTCGCGCCGCGCAACGCCACCGCCGAGCGCATCGCGCAGCAGGTCTACCGCGTGCCACAGGCGCACAAGCGCCATCTGCTGACGCATCTCATCGAGCGCGGCGCGTGGCAGCAGGTACTGGTGTTCACCCGCACCAAGCACGCCGCCAACCGCCTGACGCAACAGCTGCAGGGTGCCGGGATTTCCGCCGCCGCGATCCACGGCAACAAGAGCCAGAACGCGCGCATGCGCGCGTTGAGCGACTTCCGCGAGAACCGCATCACTGCGCTCATCGCGACAGAGGTCGCGGCGCGTGGCCTGGACATCCGCGAGTTGCCACACGTCGTGAACTTCGAGCTGCCCCACGTTCCCGAGGACTACGTGCATCGCATCGGCCGCACCGCGCGCGCCGGCAACTCGGGAGCGGCGATCTCGCTCGTGTCGCCCGACGAGGCGCCGCTGCTGCGCGAGATCGAGAAGCTCCTCGGGCAGACGCTCGCGACCGCGCCATTGCCCGAGTACTCGTTGCCGCAGACACCGTCCAATGTCACCGCCCATCGCGATGAGGGCCGCCGCCCGTCCGGGCGCCCGATGCATGCCGGACGGCCAGCGCGAGGCCGGCCTCAGCACGGTCGCGGTGCGAAGCAGGGGAGCGGGCAACCGCGCGCGCGCCGTCCGCTGTAGCGCGCCTCAAGGCGCGCGCATGATGGCGTGTCGCACCGGGGCGAGCGGTGCATCGTCCACGAGTCGCACCGAATCGCCCTCGGGCAACACTCCGAGCTCGCGCCACAGCGTCATGAGATCGGGCGCGACCGGCGTATCCCTCATCTGCGCGTAGAGCTCCTCGAGTGTCCGCGTTCCGACGGCCGCATCACCGCTGCGCAGCACGCGCTCGATCGGCCAGTCGGTTGCGAGCCCACCACTCTCGCGCAGCACCGCACGCAGTGCCTGCTGCAGCCCGAAGCGCAGCTGCGTGCTGCGGCGGATACCGACATCCGCCAGCAGGCAGAACATGGCGCCACCCCAGTAGGTGCGTCCCCAGGTGTGCGTGTGATCGAGGCCACGGTCACCCGCCTGCGGGAGCCCGCGCGGCATGGAGTGCAGTTCCTCCGCCCACAGGTCGACTTCGCTGCGGTTGCCCGCCTGGACGCGCGCTACACCCTCGACGTAAGTCGCAATCCCCTCCGCGAGCCACGCGTGCTCTTCGCCCGTATCGGGGAGCGCGAGATGCGTCATCTCGTGAACCAGCACCCAGTCGCTGAGCAACTCTGCGGCGGTGACCTCGCGCCCGAGCTGCACGCGGATGTAGGCGTTGGGATTGGCGAAGGTCTTGCCGCCCTGCACGCCGGCACCACTTTGCGGCACGGCGCGGACCGTTACGCTCGCGGTGGGGAAACGCGCGTAGTAACGGCTGACGATGTCCGCAGAGCGGGTCATCCACGCGAGGATCGGTGCGCCGCCGCCCGCGAACGCGCTGCGATCGAACTCGGCGTGGAGCACAGCGCCGCTCACGTGCAGCTCATCCCCCGCGGCCGCCGCGCAGCCGGCGGCGAGCAACACGCAACCCAGCACCGCGATGAGCCCCGCCTGCGCTGGTGAGGGCAAGCGCCCCGTGCGCTCAGCGCGCGATCTGTTCAGGGCGCGCACTCTGGCCAAACAACACGCGCTTCGCCTCCTCGGTCATGAGGTCCTGGGTGTTGACAGCCGCCGCCTTGATCATCGATCGCTTCCTCGGGTCTCCACCAGGTCGGTCTTTGAGGATACTCTGGCGGGGTGATCCGAGGGTAACTGCACCCATGAACGATCCGCGTTCGGCTCTCGAGCAGGAGCTGCGCTCGGCGGGCTACGCAGTGCTCGAGCCTGCCACCGCGCGTGCCGCGCTCGAGCTCGATGTGGCGGCGCTCGATGCCCTGCGCGCGAGCTGGGAGCGGCTGCCGCGCGATCCTTACCTGCGCGATGGCGGGCACTACCGCGCGCGCCGGCACAGCAGCTTCATCTACACTCCAGGCGCGCGCGAGCTCGCCCCCGTCGCGCAGCGCGCCCACTGGCAGCCGACCACCTACAACGCGTTGCACGGCGGAATGCTGCGCTGGTTCGAGCCAATCGAGCCTGCAGTCGTGACCGCGCCCGCTTTTCGGCAGCTGCTCGCATCCCTCGGCGAGCTGTTCGCACAGCGCCAGGCGGTGAGTCGCTGGCACCTCGAGGCACATCAGTTCCGCATCGATACCGCGGGCGGCATCGGCCGTCCGACCCCGGAAGGCGCGCACCGCGATGGGGTGGATTTCGTGGCGGTGGTGCTCATCGGTCGGCGCGCGGTGCGCGGCGGAGAGACACGAGTGTTCGAGGCCGAGGGTAGCCGCGGGGTGCGCTTCACCATGACGCAGCCCTGGTCGATGCTGCTCATGGACGATGCGCGCGTGATCCACGAGACGACGCCCCTCCAGTCCGAGGGCGCCGGCGGCGCCGCGGCGAGTGAGGTCGGCGTGCGCGATACGCTGGTGCTCACCTACCGGGCACGCGGCTTTCAGGAGCCCGGGGCGGCAGAGGGCTGAAGCAACTCGCGCGAGCTGCGTCCGTCGATCCAGGTCTCGCGCACGTTGAGGGCCTCGTCGGTGAGCACGAGATTCGCGCGTTGCCCCGCGGCGATGCGGCCGTAGTCTGCCGCGACACCGAGGAATTCGGCCGGTATCTGACTCGCCATGCGCACGGCCTGTGGCAGCGGCAGGCCGAGCAGGGCAACGGCGTTGCGTACGCAGCTGGCCATGTCGAGATTGGAGCCGGCGAGCCGCCCGTCCTCATCCACGCAGGTCTGGTCGCGCACGATGATGCGCCGTCCCTGCAGCTCGAAGGAGGCCTCGCTCGTGCCGACGCTCGGCATGGCGTCGGTCACCAGCAGGAAGCGATCGTGCGGCTTGCAGCGCAGTGCGATGCGCAGTACCACCGGGTGGGTGTGCTCGCCATCGACGATGATGCCGCACCAGCTGCCCTGATCATCGAGCGCCGCGCCGACCGCGCCGGGTTCGCGCCCGGTGAGTTGCGACATGGCATTGAAGAGGTGCGTGAAACCGCTCAGGCCGTGGGCGAGCGCGGCACGGATTTCGGCGTGGGTCGCGTTGGTGTGACCGGCGGATACGACGACACCCGCCGCCACGAGCTGCTGGATGAGCTGCGGAGTGGTCATCTCCGGGGCGAGGGTCACCAGCGTTCGGCCGCTGCGCAAAGAGGTGAGGAGCCCGAGAGCGCTCGGATCGAGCTCGCGCAGCTTCGCGGGGTCGTGCACGCCCTTGCGCGCGACGTTGAGGAACGGTCCTTCGATGTGGATGCCGAGGACTCCCGGGACACCCGCGGCAATCGCACCGCGCACGGCAGCGATGGCACGCGCGACGATGTCGAGGTCGGCGCTGATCAGCGTCGGCAGGAAGGCGGTCGTGCCGAAGCGGCGGTGCGCAGCGCCGATGGCGCGGATCGACTCGACGCTCGGTGCGTCGTTGAAGAGTATGCCGCCGCCGCCATTCACCTGCAGGTCGATGAAACCCGGCAGCAGCAGGCCATCGGCGAGATCGTAAGGCGCGGCCGCGCGGCAGCGCGGATCATCATCCGGCAGCACCGCGAGGATCCGCCCGTGCTCGATGAGCACGCACTGGCCGCGCACGAAGGTGTCCGCGCGCAGCACCCGCCCGTTCAGGAGCGCCGTGCCCATCACAGTGTCTCGGTCACTTTGCTGAGATGCGGTGGCACATCGGGATCCCGTCCGCGTGCCAGCGACAGCGCATTCGCCATGCGATAGAAGCTCTGGATGAACAGCAGCGGCTCGATCACCGGATGCGCTCCTTCGGTCGGTAGTTCTGTCGTGCCCGGGAGGCGTGCCCCGGCGATGAGCACATCGGCGTCCTGCGCGGCGAGCTCGGCGGCGAGCTGTGTGACGCCGGGGCGGCTCTCATCGTTCTGCGTGAACAGCAGCAGCGGAAACCCGGCGCCCACCAGCGCCATCGGCCCGTGGCGCAGCTCGGCCGCGCTCACCGCTTCGGCATGCAGGCCGCAAGTTTCCTTGAATTTGAGGGCCGCCTCCTGCGCGATGGCGAGGCCGAGCCCGCGGCCGATGACGTACAGGTCGTTCGCCGCAGTCAGCCGCGCGACCGCCGCGCTCCAATCGAGCTGCCAGGCACGCGCGAGCGCTGCCGGTGCACGCTCGAGCGCCGCGGCGAGCGGCGCATCGCCCGCCCATTCGGCCACCAGCTGCACGATGGCACTCAGCGACGCGATGTACGACTTGGTGGCGGCGACGCTCCGCTCTGGCCCCGCGTGCAGCGGCAGCACCTCATCGGCGAGCTGCGCGAGCGGTGAGTGCTCGGCGTTCACCAGCGCCACGACGTGCGCGCCGGCGTCTCGCGCCCGGCTCACGACGGCGAGAATGTCCGGGCTCGCGCCCGACTGCGAGATGGTGAGCAGTAACGTGCCGGAGAGATCGGGCGAGGCTTCATACACCGAGCTCACCGACGGCGCGGCGGAGGAGGTGAGGAGCCCGAGGCGCGTCTCGATCAGGTAACGGGCGAAGGTGGCGGCGTGATCGGAGCTGCCGCGGGCGCAGGTGACGACGGCGCGCGGTGGCGAAGCGCGCAGCCGCGCAGCGAGTCGCGCGGTGTGCGCCGCGTTGGCCGCAAGCTGCGCGCGCACCACTTGCGGCGCCTGCGCCGCTTCGTGAAACATGCGCGTCATCTCGGCGGGCGTGCTCACGTGGTGATGCTGAGCTCGGCGACGAAATCATAGATGTCGCCCCGGTAGTAGGACTGGGTGAACTCCGCTGCGCGCCCATCGTTGAGGAAGCCGAGCCGCTCGACGAGCAGCCCCGGATCCGCTTCCTGCGCCTGCAGCAGCTCCGCCTGCTCGGCGGTGAACAGCACCGCACGCAGCCGCTGCAGGGCGCGCACCGGACGATTGCCGGCATGCTCGAGCGCAACGTACAGCGAGGACTCGACCGCCTCGACGGAGGGGAGGCAGGAGGCGAGGATGGTGGCGTACTCGAGTGCCATCGGCACATCGTCGGCGAAGCGAATGCGGTGAAAGCGGTACACGGGCGTGCCGGGACTCGCGCGCAGCGTCAGTGCTTCTTCGGGCGTTACGGTGCCGGCGATCTTGCGCAACCACACGCTGCGCGGATTTCTGCCGCGTGCGCGCATGTCCTCGGAGAAGGAAGTGAGCTTGGAGAAGTTCTTCTCGACGCGCGTGCGCACGAAGGTGCCCGAGCCCTGGCGGCGCACGAGCAGACCCTCGGTCACGAGCCCGTCGATCGCTTTCCGCACGGTGATGCGCGACACGTTGAAATCCGTAGCCAGATCGCGTTCCGGCGGCAGCGCATCGTCCGGAGCCAACACACGCGTCTCGATCGCCTGGCGCAAAGCGCGCTGCAGCTGCTGGTAAAGCGGTAGCCGGCTCGCCCCATCGAGTTTGCCCACGCTTTGTGACAGTGCAGCCACCGGCTTATCCCCGTACATCTTAGTCAGTTAAGACATTACCACTAAAATACCATTTAGTTGTATACATGCTACTAGAGAAACAGTAACAGATTGATTTTACGTGAGAAAGCCCAGATGTACATCACTGGTATTGTCGGAGTTGTTATTTTCTTGTGATTGGTACTATATTGGACCTTAACTGGTCCCACGCTCCGGGACCCTCCCTGAGAAGGTCTCCAGGGAGCTCGGACGAAAACGTGACGTGTCAATTGCAGATCATAACGCGGGGGTGAGCAAGTCATGAGAATCGCAAGGTCGACGTTGATCGGAACAGCCGTCGCGATGGCACTGTTCGGGCGCGAGGGCGCAGTACAGGCGCAGCAGGCGGGCGGCGATCAGACGGCCACCAAACCGAACGAGCTCCAGGAGGTCGTGGTCACCGGCATCCGCGCCTCACTCCAGGAGTCGCTGACCATCAAGAAACAATCGACCAACGTCGTGGATGTGGTCACCGCGGAAGACATTGGCAAGATGCCCGACAAGAACGTCGCTGACTCGCTGAGCCGTGTGCCCGGTGTTACCGTCAGTTCCGCCGGCGCCAACGAAGGCGGCTTCGATGAGAACGACCGCGTCAGTCTCCGCGGCACCGGTCCCAGCCTCACCCAGACGCTCATCGACGGTCACAACGTCGCCTCCGGCGACTGGTTCGTCCTCGACCAGACCGGCACCGTCGGTCGCAGCGTCAGCTACACGCTGCTGCCTTCTGAGCTCGTGAGCCAGGTCGTGGTGCAGAAGAGCTCGGAGGCGGATCTGGTCGAAGGTGGCGTAGCGGGTACGGTCGACATCGTCACGCGCAAACCCCTCCAGGACTTCAAGCAACCGCTCACCCTGCAGGTCTCGGCCGGCGCGGTGTACGCCGATCTGCCCTCCAAGGGCTCCCCGCAGTTCAGCGGGCTGGCCAACTGGAAGAATGATGATTCCACCTTTGGCACGCTGGTGCAGGGTTTCTACGAGGACCGTTACCTGCGCCGCGATGGCACCGAGATTCTCGGCTACGACCAGATCGCGCCTGGGACTGCGGTCGCCAAGGCGGATCCTAACCTCAGCAACGTGTGGTATCCGCACCTGATCGGCTCGGCGCTCTTTACCCAGGAGCGCAAGCGCTATGGCGGCCTCCTCAACATGCAGTTCAAGCCGAGCGACGCCGTCAACTTCGATCTCTCCGGTTTCTACGCGAAGCTCGAAGCGCCCAACTACAACCGCAACTACCTGATGTGGGCGACGCACTTCGTCAACGCCGGCCTCGGGCAGGCGCCGAACCCGGGCTACGTCGTGCAGAACAACACCCTCACCAACGCGACCTTCAGCGGTGTCCCCGGCACCTTCTACGGCATCTACGACCAGATTTCCCGACCGGATGAATCCGCCGACTCCGCCTTCATCAACCTCGACGGCAATTTCATCCTCACCCAGCACTTCCGCCTCGACGGACAGGTAGGCTGGTCCGAGGGCCACGGCAAAACCACGACACAGGATGTCTCCGAGACCCAGCCCGGCACCGGCGCGGGCGCAACCTGGTCGCTGAACGGCGTGTCGCGTCCACCGGACTGGGGTCTGCCGGGTGTCAACTATTCGCAGCCCTTTCCGCCGGGCAACCCCTCGGCGCTCACCTTCGGCTGGATATTCGGTGGTCAGTTGATCGACACGATCGACAAGGAGGCCTGGGCCAAGATCGATGGCACCTTCGATATGTCGGACTCCGGCGCGTGGCAGGACCTGAAGTTCGGCGCGCGCTACCAGAAGCACGACCGCAGCTCCATCGGCTCGATCGCACAGGGGCCGACGGCCGCTGGCCAGAGCCCGTCGCAATATCCGACGACCTATTCGAACTATCCCTCCGACTACAACACCTTCGGCAGTAACATCCCGACCGGGATCTGGTATTGGACACCCGCGCAGCTTGCGGCTTACAACAGTCCTGCCAACGTGAAGCGCGATCCGGTGCAGCGTGCCTATCCCCCGCAGTGGTTCTCGCTCAGCGAGCCTGATACGGCTGCCTATATCCAGGCCGATTTCAAGGGCGAGCAGTGGAGCGCGAATGTCGGCGTGCGTTACGTGCACACCAAGGAAGACACGGTCACCTACGTACAGCTCGGGTGCACGGCGACCATTCCGCCGTCGGCCAATGCCTGTCCCGCGGATACGCCGAATCTCGTCGTGGGTTCGGCCTTCGGTGCCTACTCCGGAGTTCCGGTCAGCGAGTCCTACAACGACGTGCTGCCGAGTGCTAACTTCCGCTGGCAGTTCAGCCCGGAGTTGATCGGGCGCCTTGCCGCGGCCGAGACCATGACGCGGGCGGACTACTCGGCACTTGCGGGCGTGACGAGTCTCACCCCACCCGGGGCGTACATTCCCAACGTCCCGAGCAGCTGCACGTCGGTGCCGCCCGTCAACTGCGGCAGCGGCACGGGCTCGAACCCGTACCTGAAGCCGATCCGCTCGACCAACGTCGATGCCACGCTCGAGTGGTACTTTGCGCAGCGCTCGATTCTCTCGGGCAACCTGTTCTACATGGATTTGAGGAACTACATCGGTTATGGCACCGAAATCCTGAACTACACCAACTTCGGCCCCGGGTTGCCGCCCCAAGGCGTGAACACGCCATATAACCTCACCGTGCCCATCAACACCAAGGGACGCGCGCAGGGCGTCGAGCTCGCCTACCAGCAGGCCTTCGGCGACTATTTCGGTGTCGATCTGAACTACACCTATACGGATGCGAAGCAGACCGAGGGCGTGCCGACGACCGGCCCCACTGCGGGCGATAGCCGCCTGGTCGGTGCGTCGAAGAATGTGTACAACGTGAGCGGTTATTACGAGAACGCACACTTCAGTGCGCGCGTGTCCTACACCTGGCGCTCGGCGTTCTACAGCGGACTCGATCGGAGCACGGCGTTCACTCAGGACGACTTCGGGACCCTCTCCGCAACGCTGGCGTGGATCTTCAACGAAAACCTCAGCGTGAACCTGGATGGCTTTAACCTGAACAATCCAACGCTCAAGTACTATGCGCTCGACACGACACAGCCACGCGCGTTCTACCGCAACGGACGGCAGTACTACCTGACGTTGCGCGCCAAGTTCTGAGGACGTGAAGGGTAACCGGGGCGGGCGCTCGCGCCTGCCCCGGGCCCCCTGAGGCTGTGGCGCGTTCGGCGTCGCGAGGCGCATCATCTGCGGCCGACGTACCTCCCATGACGACCGCTACACTCTTCAATTACTCCTATAGTCCACTGAGCGCGCCTCCGGCGGGAGCGGCACCCGCGGGCGTGCGCCGCATCCTGATCATCGGCGGCGGCACTGCCGGATGGATGACCGCGCTTATCCTCGCGCGCTCCTTCATCAGCCGCGGGGTGGGCATCACCGTGCTCGAATCTCCTGCAGTTCCCACCATCGGGGTGGGAGAGGGGTCCACGCCCTGGCTGCGCGGCTTCTTCGACAGTCTCGGGATCGAGGAATCGGAGTGGATGCCGGCGTGCCACGCCACCTACAAGAGCGGCATCACCTTCGAGGGCTGGTCGACGCGCCCGGGGTTCACGAGCTACTTCCACCCCTTCGCTTCGATGCTCGACAACCTCACAATGAGCCAGTTCGTGCACAACGTCGAGGCACGCGTGCAGGGCGCGGATCTCTACGCGCATCCGAACCGGTTCTTCATCGCTGCGCGCCTGGCGCGCGAGCGCCGCGCGCCAAAGGCGCCGGATAGCTTCCCGTTCGACATCTGGCACGGCTATCACTTCGATGCGGTGCTGCTCGGGCAGTTCCTGCAGAAGAAGGCGCTCGAGCGCGGGGTGCGCTATCAAAGCTGCCACGTCACCCACGCGACACTCGATGCGCAGGGCAACATTGCCTCGGTGTCCACGCGGGAAGGTGAGACCTACGCCGCCGACCTGTTCGTGGACTGCAGCGGATTTGCCGGGCTTCTGATCGAGAAGGCGCTGCACACCCCCTGGGTGAGCTTCGCCGAGAACCTCTTCAACGATGCGGCAGTCGCGCTGCCGACTCCCATCGATGAGCCCATTCCCTGCGAGACGGTATCGACGGCGCTCAAACACGGCTGGGCATGGAAAATCCCGCTCACCAGCCGCTATGGCAACGGCTACGTGTACAGCAGCCGCTACTGCGACGCCGAGCAGGCCGAGCGCGAGCTGCGCGAGCGTCTCGGACTGCTCGATGCGGATGTGCCGGCGCGGCACCTGAAGATGCGCATCGGCCGCGTCACGCGTCACTGGAACCGCAACTGCCTCGCGGTCGGCCTCAGCCAGGGCTTCATCGAGCCGCTCGAAGCGACGGCGCTGCTCTTCATCCAGCAGACCGCCGCCACATTCACGGAGTTTCTCGAGAAGGGCGATGTGAGTGACGCCGCGCGCGAGCGTTTCAACGCGATCATGAACGCCCACTTCGAGGGCATCCGCGACTACATCGTGACGCACTACAAAACCAACACCCGCACCGACACCGAGTACTGGCGCGACAACGCGGCGAACCTCAACGTATCGGATGACCTGAAGAAGCTCTACTCCCTGTGGATGACCGGCAAGAGCATCGTCCCGGGAGTGCGCCAGCAGTTGATCGGACGCGGCTACCCCGTGTTCTCCTGGTTTTCTCTGATGGCGGGTATGGGCGTCTTTCCCGATGCCGCGGACCTGCGCACGCCGACCGCCGAGGAAGCGCGCTACAAGATGGCCGAGATCGACAATCTCATCGCACGCAGCGCCGGGAATTACCCGGACCACAAGAGCACGCTGGCGCGCATCCCGGCGCGCCGGCCCGAGCCTGCGTTGCAGGCTTATTTCTGGTAGGGGCACCGGTCGCAGTGCCAGCTCCCGCCCCGATCCGCGAGTTCGCGACGCGCGATGCCGAGCTCATCCGGCGCGAGGTGCTCGCGAGCGGGGAGCCGGCGGTGTTGCGCGGACTCGTGAGTGACTGGCCTGCCATCGCCGCCGCGCGCCGCTCCCCCGCCGCGCTCCTGGCTTACTTGCACGCGCTCGACAGCGGCGCTCCCGTGGACGCCATCATGACCGCACCCGGGATCGAGGGGCGGATCTTCTACCGGGAAGCCCTGAATGGCTTCAACTTCGTGCGTAACCGCTTGCCGCTCACGGCGGTCGCGGAGCAGGCGCTGCGCTACGCGGGCCATCCGGGTGCGCCCGCGGTCGCCGTGCAGAGCGCCCTGATGCGCGATTGCCTGCCGGGCTTTGCGGCGGCCAACCGGCTGGCGGTGGCCGATGCTTCCGCGCAGCCGCGTATCTGGCTCGGCAACGCCATTACCACACCCACCCATCTCGATGAGTGGTTCAACATCGGCTGCGTCGTGCTCGGTCGGCGGCGCTTCACGCTGTTTCCGCCCGCGCAGGTCGTCAATCTCTATGTGGGACCACTCGACTACGCGCCCACCGGCGCGCCGATGAGCCTCGTGCAGCTGCATTCGCCGGATTTCGCGCGCTTCCCGCGCTTCCGCGAGGCGCTGGCGCACGCGCGCAGTGCCGAGCTCGCCCCCGGTGATGCGCTCTTCATTCCGCCGCTCTGGTGGCACAACGTCGAATCACTCGACTCCCTCAACGTGCTCGTGAACTATTGGTGGCACGCGAGCGGCGCGGCACTCGGCAGTGTCTCCGGTTACGACAGCCTGCTGCATGCCATTCTCAACATCCGTCAGCTCCCCTCCCCGGTGCGCGAGGCGTGGCGGGCGCTGTTCGAGCACTACGTGTTCGGTCCGCAGTCGCAGGTGAGCGCACACATTCCCGAGGAGCGGCGCGGCGTGCTCGGCACGCTCGCGCCGGCGGACGCCGAGCGGCTGCAGGCGCAGCTCGCGCAGCGTCTGCAGCAAAAGTGATGCGCCTCACACCCATTGCCCGGGCCGGCAGGGCGGCCGCGGCGGCGCTCGTCGCCGTCGCGGCTGTCTCGGCCACGGCTGCGGATCCGGCGGCTGGGGCGACCGCCGCGGGCAGCGTCATTCCGATCCCCGCCAGCATCACGCCCCGCCCCGGCACGTTCGTCATCGGGGCGGGCACCCCGATCTATGCTTCAGGGGACGCGGAATCCGCGCGCGTCGCGGCCTACTTCGTCGAGCTCATGCGCACCACTCACGCGATCACGCTCGCAGAGCGGGATCTGCCCCCGGCGCGCGTACCGGCGGGGGACGCTGCGGCGGCAGCTCTCCCGCGGCAGGCGATCGTCTTCCGTCTCGATGCGCAGGCGCCGGGAACGAGCCCCGAGAGCTACCAGATCGATGTGTCGCCCGAGCGCGTGCTGGTGTCGGCGCGTGATGACCACGGCCTCTTCTATGGCGCCGTGACGCTCTGGCAGCTCTGCAGCGCGCCGTCCCCCTCGGGCGAGATTGCGCTCGCGGCGACTCTCATCACGGACACGCCGCGTTTTCGCTGGCGCGGACTGATGCTCGACTCCGCGCGTCACTTCCAGTCGCCCGAGTTCGTGATTCGCTACATCGACTGGATGGCGCTGCACAAGCTGAACGTACTCGGGTGGCACCTGACCGATGACCAGGGCTGGCGGCTCGAGATCCGCAAATATCCGCGCCTCACGAGTGTCGGTGCCTGGCGCGTCCCGGCGGGCCGTGCGGCGCAGCGTGATATCGACTCCGCCACCGGCCGGCCGCGCCTCTATGGCGGCTTTTATTCTCAGGACGATGTGCGGCGCATCGTGGCGCATGCGCGCACGCGCTACGTCACCATCGTGCCGGAGATCGACATGCCCGGGCACGCGACGGCGGCGATCGTCGCCTACCCCCGGCTCGGCGTGACGGATGACCCGCCGCGTGCGGTGCCCGCCGACTGGGGCGTCTTCCCGAATCTCTACAACGTCGAGGAGTCCACCTTCGCGTTTCTCGAGGACGTGCTCGCGGAAGTCATGCAGCTCTTTCCGGGCGAGTACATTCACCTGGGCGGCGATGAGGCGGTCAAGGATCAGTGGAAGGCCTCGCCCCGCGTGCAGGCGCGGATGCGCGAGCTCGGCGTCCCGACCGAGGAGGCGCTGCAGGGCTACTTCACCCGGCGCATGGGCGAGTACCTCGTGGCTCACGGCCGCCGGCTGATCGGCTGGGACGAGATCCTCGAGGGCGGCGTGCCGGCCGGGGCGACGGTCATGTCGTGGCGCGGTGTGGATGGCGCCATTGCTGCCGCCGCGAGCGGACACGATGCGGTGTTGTCGCCCGCCCCGACGCTGTATCTCGACTTTCGTCAGGGCACAGGTCCCGATGAGCCGCCGGGGAGGGCCGAGGTCGTCTCACTCGAGCGCGTCTATCGCTTCGATCCGCTCCCCGGGCCACTCGCTGCCGCGGCCCAACACGTGCTCGGGGTGCAGGCGAATCTCTGGACCGAGCACGTGCGCCTCGAGGAGTGGGCGGCCTACAAGACCTGGCCACGCGCGGCCGCCCTGGCGGAGATCGCGTGGTCGCCGGCGGAGCGACGCGACTTCGCGGACTTCCAGCGCCGTCTGCCGCTCGAGTTCGACCGCTACCGTGCGCTCGGAATCCATTTTTCGGCGGATGTCCTTGCGCCGCCGCGAAGTGTCGGTCCCTGGGAGCGCCACATGAGCCAGGACCTTCGGACCTGCACCGACAGGGACGTGTTGAATCTCGAGGACGATGCCCCGCTCCAGGGAACGCGCGCCGTCTTTCTCATCGACATCCAGAATCCCTGCTGGATGCTGCCCGTGGCCGATCTCTCGCGCGCCGCGCGCCTGACCGCGGCGGTCGGGCAGGTGCCCTTCAACTTCCAGATCGGCCGTGACATCGAGTCGATTCACCTGCGCACGCCGCGCACGCCTGCGGGAGAGCTCGAGGTGCGCGTCGATGGTTGCGAGGGCGCGCCGCTGGCGGTGCTGGCGCTCGCGCCCGCGGCCGACAACGATGCAGTGACGGTGCTGCCGCCGGTGCCGCTGCCGCCGGCGGTGCACGCCCTCAAAGGCCCGCATGCGCTGTGCTTCACCTTCACGCAGCGCACGCTCGATCCGCTGTGGGCGATCGACTGGGTGCAGCTCTCGCCATGAAGCAGCCCGGCGCGCTGACACTCCTCGCGCCGCTCGCCGGCTGGAGCACGCCGCTCGATGAGGCACCCGATGAGGTGTTCGCCGCGCGGCTGCTCGGCGATGGCCTCGCCATCGATCCCACCGGGGCCACGCTCCACGCGCCCTGTGATGGTGAGATCGTGCTGCTGCCCGCCTCGCGCCACGCGGTGACGCTGCGCACCGGTTCGGGCTGCGAGATCCTGCTGCACGTCGGCATCGACACCGTGGCGCTCGCCGGTGACGGGTTCGAGGCGCATGTGCACCAGGGCGCGCGCGTGCGCGCGGGCGATGCGCTCCTCAGCTTCGATCTCGACTTCCTCGCGCGGCGCGCGAAGAGCCTCCTCACCCCGATCATCGTCAGCGCCGAGAGCGGTTGTGATATCCGCAAGCGAAGTCTCGATCGTGCGGTCGAGGTTGGCGAATGGCTGATGGAGATCGCCGCACCTGCCCCCGCGGCGGCAGCAGGCACTGCCCGCGAAACTGCAGCGGGCAGCGTGTCGCGCCGTCTCACGGTCGGCTTCGAGCACGGTATCCACGCGCGGCCCGCGGCGCTCCTCGCCGGGTCGCTCCGCACGCTCGCCGCGGATGTGCGTCTCCTCGCGCGCGGGCGGGAGGCGAACGCCCGCAGCACGGTCGCGCTCATGGCGCTCGGCGTGCAGCACGGCGAGGAGATCGAGATTCGCGCCACGGGGCCCGATGCCCACAACGCCGTGCAGGCGCTCGCGGCCGTCTTTGCCGCACAGGGCGGCTCAGCAAAGGCCTCCGCGGCGACGGTGCCCGCTCGCCCGGTGGTACCGGTTGTCGCACCGGCGCATGAGGAGCTTTCCGCAGAGCGCGGCCAATCCGCCGCACCCGCACCAACCGGCTCCCTCAAAGGAGTGGTGGCGAGTGCCGGGCTCGCCGTCGGGCCGGCGCTTCAGATACGGCGGCCCGAGATCCGCGTCCGCGAGCAGGGGGCGGGGGTCGTGCACGAGAACGCGGCGCTCGATCGCGCCCGCGCGGCGGTGCGCGCGCGGCTCGAGCGTCGTGTGTACGCGGCGTCCGCGAGTGGCGGTGGCACAGCCGCCGCGAGCGAGATTGCGGCGGCGCACCTCGAGCTCCTCGATGACCCGGAGCTGCTGGCCGCGGCGCGCGCCGCGATCGACTCGGGCGCCAGTGCCGGCTTCGCCTGGCGTGCGGCCGTGCGCGCGAGCGCCGCGACGCTCGAGGCACTCGCGGATGCGCGTCTGCGCGAGCGCGCGGATGACCTTCTCGATCTCGAGTCGCAGGTGCTCATGGCGCTCGAAGGGAGCGCGGCGGGCTCGCGCACCGAGCTCCCGTCGCATGCGATCCTGATCGCGCGTGAGCTCCTGCCGTCCCAGCTCATCGCACTCGATGAGGCTCGGGTCGGTGGTATCTGCATGGCGGCGGGCGGTGCCACCTCGCATGCGGCGATCCTGGCTGCGGCGTTCGGCATACCGGCGCTGGTCGCACTCGGCCCGGCGCTGCTCGCCGTGGCTGATGGCACGCCGCTCGTGCTCGATGCCGTGCGCGGCGTGCTCGAGATCGATCCCGGCGAGAGCCGTCTTGCGGCGGCGCGCGCCGAAGTCGCCGCGGTGGCCGCGCAGCGCGCGGCGCTGGCTGCGGCGGCGCAGCGCGAGTGCCGCACTGCCGACGGCACGCGCATCGAGGTGCTCGCCAACATCGGCTCGCTCGCCGAGGCACAGGCCGCCGTCCGCAACGGCGCCGAAGGCTGCGGGCTGCTGCGCACCGAGTTCCTGTTCCTCGACCGCCAGTCGCCACCCACCGAGGCCGAGCAGAGCGCCGAGTACCAGAGAATCGCGGCTGTGCTCGGGGCGCGCCCGCTCACCATCCGCACCCTCGATGCGGGCGGCGACAAGCCGATCGCCTACCTGCCCTTGCCGGAGGAGGAAAACCCGGCACTCGGGTTGCGCGGGGTACGTACGAGCCTCGCATTCCCGCAGCTGCTGCGCACGCAGCTGCGCGCAGTGCTCGCGGTGCGCGGACCCGCGCAATGCCGTCTGCTCCTGCCGATGATCAGCGATGTGGAGGAGATCCAGGCCGTGCGGCGCTTGCTCGATGAGGTTTGCGGCGAGCTCGCTCGCGCCGAGCGCATCAGCGTCGGTGTCATGATCGAGACGCCCGCGGCCGCGTTGCTCGCCGAGCGCATGGCCGCGGTCGCCGACTTTCTCTCGATCGGCACCAACGATCTCACGCAATACACCCTCGCCATGGACCGCGGCAATCCGCAGCTCGCGGCGCGGCTCGATGCGCTGCACCCGGCGGTACTCCGCCTCATCGCGCGCACCGTGGACGGCGCCCGCGCGCACAGCCGTCACGTCGCGGTCTGCGGGGGACTCGCCTCGGAGCCGCTCGTCGCACCGCTGCTCGTCGGGCTCGGCGTGCACGAGCTCTCGGCCGTGCCGGCCGTCATCCCGCAGCTGAAGGCGCGTATCCGCAGCGTCTCCCTGAGCGACTGCCGCGCTCTCGCGCAGCAGGCGCTCGGGGAAGGGAGCGCCGCGGCCGTGCGTGCGCTGCTCGCCCGCGGGCTCACGGCAGCGGCGGAGGGCTCATGAAGGGAGTGCTCGGGAGCCTGCAGAAGGTGGGTGGCGCTCTCATGCTCCCGATCGCGGTGCTGCCGATCGCGGGCCTCCTGCTGCGCCTCGGGCAGCCCGACCTCCTCGATTCGGCGTCGGTCGCGGCCGCGGGAGAGGCAATCTTCAATAACCTCGGACTCCTCTTCGCGATCGGTGTCTCCGTCGGTCTTGCGCGTGAAAACCATGGCGCCGCGGGATTGGCGAGCGTGGTCGCGTACCTCGTCGCCACCAAGGGTGCGGAGGTGCTGATCGCCGTGCCGCCGGATGCGGTTGCGGACCTGAGCGGCCGGGCCCGCGAGCTCGCCATCGCGGCCTACAAGGAGCACGAGCTCTTCAAGCTCAACGTGCCGGTCGGCATCCTCTCGGGCTTGATGGGCGGGGCGCTGTACAACCGCTTCTACAACATCAACCTGCCGAGTTATCTCAGCTTCTTCGGCGGGCGGCGTTTCGTGCCGATTGTCTGCGGCCTCGGCGGGCTCGTGCTGGCGCTCGCCTTCGGCACGCAGTGGCAGCGCCTCGAGCGGGGAATGGACGCGCTCAGCCACTGGGTGCTCAACGCCGGAGCGTTCGGCCTCTTCGCCTACGGTGTGCTCAATCGCCTGCTGATCGTCACCGGGCTCCACCACATCATCAACAACATCGCCTGGTTCCTGCTCGGGGACTATCACGGCGTCACGGGCGACCTGAAGCGCTTCTTCGCCGGCGACCCGACCGCCGGCGCCTTCATGGCCGGGTTTTTCCCCGTGATGATGTTCGGCCTTCCGGCGGCGTGTCTCGCCATGTACCACACGGCGCTACCCGAGCGGCGGCGCGTGGTCGGAGGGTTGCTCGGCTCGATCGCGCTCACCTCCATCCTCACCGGCGTCACCGAGCCGATCGAGTTCACCTTCATCTTTCTCGCCCCGGTGCTCTACGCCGTGCACGCGCTGCTCACGGGCATCGCCTTCATCATCATGAACGCCCTGCACGTGCGGCTCGGCTTCGGGTTCTCGGCGGGGCTGTTCGACTACGTGCTGAATTTCAGCCGCGCCACGCGACCGCTGTGGCTGCTGCCGGTCGGAGTGGTGTACTTCGCGCTCTACTACGGACTGTTCCGCTTCGTCATCGTGCGCTTCGATCTGAAGACTCCGGGGCGCGACGCAGGCGAGACGGCGGCGGCAACCAGCGCAGCTCCATTGCCCCGGGCAGACGCCTGGATCGCCGCTCTCGGCGGGAGCGCGAACCTGAGGTCGGTGGATGCCTGCACGACGCGCCTGCGTCTGATCGTCGCGAGCCAGTCGGCCGTCGACAGCGAGGCGCTGCGGCGCCTCGGCGCACGCGGTCTGGTGCGGCCCTCGGCCGAGGCGCTCCAGGTGGTCGTCGGGGCGACCGCCGACCAGCTCGCCGGCGAGATGCGTTCCGCACTGCAGAGGCCGAGCGCCAGTACCGGTAATCTACCGGTACCACCGGTTGTAGCCGTACTACCCGATGTAGCCGTACCACTCGCTGTACCGGTACTTCCCGAGGCTCGGGCGATTACCGCACAAAAGTCCGGTAATGCCTGGTCAGGCGATGCCACCGCCGTCCTCGCGGCGCTCGGCGGTCGCAGCAATGTGCGCAGCATCGCCCGTGCAGCGAGCCGTCTGCGTATCGGGATCGACGATGCCGCGCGAGTCGATCGTGCGGCTCTCGCCGCCCTGCTGCGCGGTGTGGCCGTTCCACGCCCCGACTGCGTGCACCTGATCGTCGGCCCCGGCGCCGAGGCGGCGGCTGCGGCGCTGCGGCAGTTGTTGAACGATCGCCTAGTACGCTCCGGCACGCCATGACGCAACCGTTCTAGCCACGGCCCGCGCTCACCACTACTATTTTCTTTTGTTCCCTTTTCCGGCTACGCTCGACAAAACAAAAAGAAGGGGGCTGGTTGCGAACTTTAGTTCGCTTCCGCAAACCTAAAACTAGAACGGCAGAGGATATGGAAGATGCTCATTCTTACACGACGTGTCGGCGAGACCGTCATGATTGGTGACGACGTGACCATCACGGTTCTGGGGGTCAAAGGGAACCAGGTGCGCGTCGGCATCAATGCGCCGAAGCACGTCGCCGTCCACCGCGAGGAAATCTACGAGCGCATCAAGCGCGAGCAGCACTCCGACGAGGTGGACAACAACCCCAAGCCGGCGGAGTGCGCGCCGGCCTGAGGTCGAGCGGCGCGGGCCACGGCCGCGCCGACGCCCCAAGCACTCGCTGACTAGCGGCGAACCCCGAGTTGGCGCTGCAGGACGCGTTTCTCCGCCAGCCAGCTATTCGATATAGCTATCCCAGCCATAGGGTGAGGTTATGGCTCGGGGTCACCGCCGAAATCATTTAACAGAATACGGCTCCCCTCCGGGGACGGCACCTCGGGATCTTTTCAGCGGTAGCTCGGCAACAGCGCGTGGGCTTGGGACTGCACCTCGGCGCGCCGGACGATGACCGCCGCTTCCTCGATATCGAGCGCGAGCAGCCGGTCGCTCGCGGCAAAGGGCACGGAGAGGCGCAGCGCGCTGTGCACGCCCGCAAGTCGTGGCGAGGTCTTGAGCGGGGCGCGAAGGTCGATGCCCTGACAGGCGGTGAGAAGCTCGATGGCGACGATGTGGAGGGCGTTGGCTGTCATGTCGAGGAGCCGCCGGGCGCCGTGCGTCGCCATGCTGACGTGATCCTCCTGGTTCGCAGAGGTCGGAATACTGTCGATGCTCGCCGGGTGGCAGAGCATGCGGTTCTCCGCGACCAGCGCTGCGGCGGTCACCTGCGCCAGCATGAAGCCCGAGTTGACCCCGCTGTCGGGGGCGAGGAACGCCGGCAGTCCGCTCATCTTCGGATCGACGAGCAACGCGATGCGCCGCTCGGCGATCGAGCCGATCTCCGCGCAGGCGAGTGCCAGGATGTCCGCGGCGAACGCCACGGGCTCCGCGTGGAAGTTGCCGCCCGAGAGCACCTCGCCCGTCGCGGCGAACACCAGCGGGTTGTCCGTGACCGCGTTCGCCTCGGTGGTGAGGATGTCCGCCTGCTGCGTCATCAGGTCGAGGCAGGCGCCCATCACCTGCGGCTGGCAGCGCAGCGAATACGGATCCTGCACGCGCGAGCAGGTGCGATGGGACTCGCGGATTTCGCTCCCCGCCAGCAGATCGCGGTAGACGCCCGCGACGCGCGCCTGGCCGTCGTGGCCGCGCAGATGCTGGATCCGCGGGTCGAAGGGCACATCGCTCCCCTGCAGGGCATCGACGGAGAGGGCGCCACTCACCACCGCGCCGGCATAGATCTTCTCGAGCTCGAACAACCCGGCGAGCGCGAGCGCCGTCGACACCTGCGTGCCGTTCAGCAGCGCGAGGCCCTCCTTGGGCCCGAGGCTGAGCGGCGTGAGGCCCTCCTGCGCGAGCGCCTCGGCGGCCGGCAACACCTCGCCGTGACGGCGGACGGTGCCGAGGCCGAGCACGGCGAGTGACAGGTGCGCGAGCGGCGCGAGGTCACCCGAGGCGCCGACCGAGCCCTGCGCCGGAACGCAGGGCAGCAGCCCGCCGTTGATCAGCCGCTCGAGGAGCCGCGCGAGCCCCTCGCTCACTCCCGAGAACCCCTGCAGCAGGCTCGCGAGCTTCAGCACCAGGGTGAGTCGCACGATCGAGTCATCGAGCAGCGCACCGACCCCGGCGCTGTGCGAGAGAATGATGTTCCGCTGCAGGAGCGTGCGCTGCGCCGGTGCGATGCGCGTGTTCGCGAGCAGCCCGAATCCGGTATTGATGCCATAGGCCGGGGCATCCGCGGCCGCGAGGCGCGCGGTCAGGGCGTGAGCTTCGCGCACCACGAGGAGTGCTTCCGGCGCGATGCCGACGGTCACCGGGCCCTCGTACACGCGCCGCAGCTCAGCGAGCCGCAGCGGCCGCGCTCCAAGCTTCAGGAGCTCTGATTCGGCCATCGCAACACCTCCGCGGCACGGACCACCGTCCGCCGTGGGTTGAAGCCAATCCAGTAACCGAGCTCCTCGGGCGAGCGCACGTTCCAGATCACGAAATCGGCAGCGGCGCCCGCGGTGAGCGTACCGTGCCCGCCCTGCAAACCGAGCGCCCGCGCCGCATGACGCGTGACACCGAGAAGCGCCTCCTCGGCCGTGAGGCCGAAGAGGCGCGTTGCCATGCTCATGGCCGTGAGGAGCGAGGCGCCGGGGGCTGAGCCCGGGTTGGAGTCGCTCGCGACGGCCATCGCGGCACCCGCTTCGCGCAGCAGCGCCACCGGCGGCGGACGATTGGCGGCGAGGCAATAGAACGCGACCGGCAGGAGAACCGCCACCGTTCCGCCCGCCGCAAGCGCCGCGGCCTCCGCCTCGCCGGCGTACTCGAGGTGATCGCACGAGAGCGCGCCGCAGCGGACCGCCGTCAACGTGCCGCCGAGGTTGGAGAGCTGCTCGGCGTGCATCTTGACCGGCACCCCGAGCGCGCGGGCCGCCGCGAACAGAACTTCCGCCTGCGGAACAGTGAAAGCGATGTTCTCGCAGAACACATCGAGCGCATCGATGAGCCCTTCGGCGAGGAGGGCGGGCAGCCACTCGCGGGCGATGAGCTCGATATAGTCCTGCGCGCGCCCGCGATACTCGGGCGGCACCGTATGGGCGGCGAGCAGCGTCGTGCGCACCGTCACCGGGAAGGCGCGGCCGAGCGCCCGCGCGACGCGCAGCATCTTGGCCTCATCCGCGAGCGTCAGCCCGTAGCCGGACTTGATCTCGAGGGTGGTCACGCCTTCGGCGATGAGCGAGGCGAGGCGCGGCGCGCTCTCATCGAAGAGCTGCTCCTCGCTCGCCGCGCGCACCGCGCGCACGGTGGAGAGGATGCCGCCGCCGGCGCGCGCGATCTGCTCGTAGGACGCCCCGCGCAGCCGCTCGGCGTATTCGCCCGCGCGCGTTCCGGCAAAGACCAGGTGCGTGTGGCAGTCGATGAGCCCCGGTGTCACCCAGGCGCCGCCGAGATCGTGCACCTCCTCGGGTGCTGCGGGCGGGAGCGCGGCTTCCTCGCCCACCCACTCGATGCGCGGGCCACGCGTCAGAAGCGCCCCGCGCAGCACCTGCCGGGAGGTGGCATCACAGGTCGCGAGCTGCGCGTTGCGCCAGAGCTTGAGCGGCGGGTGCACGGGGTTACGCGGGCGGAGCGAGAAACGGCAGATTCAGCTGATGGGTGCGCGCGCACTCGATGGCGCTCTCGTAGCCGGCATCGGCATGCCGCATGACTCCGCTCGCCGGATCGTTCCACAGCACCCGCTCGATGCGGCGCGCCGCCGCGGGCGTTCCATCGCAGACGATGACGAGGCCGGCGTGCTGCGAGTAACCCATGCCGACACCGCCACCGTGGTGGATCGATACCCAGGTTGCGCCGCTCGCCGTATTGAGGAGCGCATTCAGCAGCGGCCAGTCGGCGACCGCATCCGAGCCATCGCGCATCGCTTCGGTCTCGCGGTTCGGGCTCGCCACGGAGCCCGAGTCGAGGTGGTCGCGGCCAATCACAACCGGGGCCTTGAGCTCCCCCCGCGCCACCATTTCGTTGAAGGCGAGCCCGAGGCGGTGCCGGTCGCCGAGACCCACCCAGCAGATGCGCGCCGGCAGCCCCTGGAATTGGATGCGCTCGCGGGCCATGTCGAGCCAGTGGTGCAGGTGACGATCCTCGGGCATGAGCTCGCGCACCTTCTCATCGGTGCGATAGATGTCCTCCGGGTCCCCCGACAGCGCCGCCCAGCGGAAGGGTCCCACGCCGCGGCAGAACAGCGGCCGCACGTACGCCGGCACGAAGCCGGGAAAGGCGAAGGCGTCCTTCAGGCCCTCATCGAACGCCACCTGGCGGATGTTGTTGCCATAGTCGAACACCGGGATCTTCAGCTTCTGGAAGGCGAGCATCGCTTCCACGTGTTTGCGCATCGAGGCGCGCGCCGCGCGCGCGACCTGCGCCGGATCGGCGCCGCGCAGCCGATCCCACTGCTCGAGGCTCCAGCCCTCGGGAAGATAGCCGTTCACCGGGTCGTGAGCGGAAGTCTGATCGGTCACGGCATCCGGCCGCACACCGCGGCGTAGCAGCTCGGGCAGCACCTCGCAGGCGTTGCCGAGGAGGCCGACCGAGAGCGGCTTGCCGCTGACTCGGGCGCGTTCGAGGAGCTCGAGCGCTTCCTCGAGCGATGCCGCCTCGACGTCGAGGTACTTCGTCTGCAGGCGCTTCGCGATGCGCTCGGGGCGGCACTCGATCGCGAGCATGGAGGCACCGGCCATCGTGGCGGCGAGCGGCTGCGCGCCCCCCATGCCGCCGAGCCCCGCGGTCAGGATCCACCGGCCGGCGAGGTTTCCGCCGTAGTGCTGGCGGCCCATCTCGGCGAAGGTCTCATACGTGCCCTGCACGATGCCCTGGCTGCCGATGTAGATCCAGGAGCCCGCGGTCATCTGGCCGAACATCATCAGCCCGCGTTTATCGAGCGCGTTGAAGTGCTCCCAGTCCGCCCAGCGCGCGACGAGATTCGAGTTTGCAATGAGCACGCGCGGCGCATCGGGGTGGGTGCGGAACACCCCGACGGGCTTACCCGACTGGATGAGGAGTGACTCATCATCGCCGAGCGTCCGCAGCGCCGCTACGATCTGCTCGTAGCACTGCCAGTTGCGGGCCGCCTTGCCGATGCCGCCGTAAACGACGAGCTCGGAAGGCCGCTCGGCGACTTCGGGGTCGAGGTTGTTCATCAACATGCGTAGCGGCGCCTCGGTGAGCCAGCTGCGGCAGGAGAGCTGCGGGCCTCGCGGGGCCCGCAGCGGCGCGCGGGTGGATGGGGTCGTCATGGGGACCTCGGCTGACAGGTAGCGGCCAGCTCGTAGCGCGAGCCGGGATGATAAAGGTCGGCGACACTCGCGATGCGGCCGTTCGAGAACGTGCGGCGCAGGATCAGCAGGCACGCCTCACCGCTCTTCAACTTCAGCAGCCGGCGAATGCGCCGCTCCGGAATCAGCGCGCGCACGGTGTGCTCGGCGCGCTGCAGCGGCGCGACGCGCACCAGGAACTCGTGTGGCGTGAGGCGTGAGAAATCGTTGTGCAGGTACCCGGGTGCGACGAGCGGATTGACGTAGCGCTCCTCCACCTGCAGCGGCACGCCGTCCTCGAAGTGCGTGAGGAGCGAGTGATCGAGCGCAGCTCCCGCCTTGACCCCGCAGCGCTCGGCGAGCTCGCGCGTGGCGCTCACCGATTCCAGCGACAGCACCTTGACGCGATGCTCGTGGCCGCGGGCACGGATCTCGTCCGCGATGTTACGGACCTCGAGCGGGTGGGCGTGCACGCGCTGCTCGGCGACGAAGGTGCCGACGCCGGCGACACGGACCAGCACCCCGTCGGAAGCGAGCTCGCGCAGCGCCCGATTGGCCGTCATGCGCGAGACGGCGAGTGTGCGCGTCAGCTCGTTCTCGGACGGTACGCGGGCGCCCGCGGCGAGCCGCCCGCCGGCAATCTGCTCGAGGATGAAGTGCTTCACCTGCAGGTAGCGCGCCGCCGCGGCCTGGAGTGACATGAGGCGTCCCGCTGAGGCCTGAACCCGGACCGATGATGGCACTGCCGCCATCCCCTGTCTATACAGGTCCAGTGTGGCGGGTCGAAGCGATCGGCACGCGGGTGTTCCCACAGCCGCCGGAGTTCCGGTAGAATGCGCGGCCCCCCGCGGTTCGGAGCGTGCGGGCGGGGGCGGGAGGCCGGTGCCGCCTGCGACGTCCACGGGACGCGCACGGTACCCCCGAGGAGCAGAAGACTGGAAAGCCCCCCGCGGGGCTTTTTGTTTTTGGTGGGCCTTAAGGCCCATTTTTGTTTGGCGGGGCGCCGCGAGCGCCACCGGGGGGTGAAGCGATCGTGACGGGGACCTTGCGGGAGCGGCTCATTGCCCTCATTGAACCGCTGCTCCAGCGTCTCGGCTACGAGCTGGTCGAGCTCGAATACTCGGCCGGCCGTGCGCACGCGCTCGTGCGCCTGTTCATCGACCGGGACGGCGGCGTCACCGTCGATGACTGCGAGAAGGTGAGCCGCGAGGTTTCCACACTCCTCGATGTCGAGGATCCGATCCCGAGCGCCTACACGCTGGAGGTGTCCTCGCCGGGATTTGACCGGGTGCTGCGCACCCAGGCGCATTTCGGGCGCTTCGTCGGCTCGCGCGTGTTCGTCGAGCTCAAGGAGCCGCGGGCCGGCCGGCGCCGCTATACCGGCAGGCTCCTGACGGTCGATGAGGGCGGGATCGCGCTCGAGGTCGACCGCGAGCAGGTCAACGTTTCATTCGCTGAGATTGGCAAGGCAAGGCTCGCGTCCTAGAGGAGGCCGCAGCTCTCCCGGTGCGCAAGCAGGTACGCGAGGTAGTACGTAAGTGAACAAAGAAATCCTGATGGTGGTCGATGCCGTCTCCAACGAGAAGGGTGTCGACAAGGAAGTCATCTTCGAGGCGCTCGAAGCTGCGCTCGCGTCCGCGACGCGCAAGAAGCACGGCGAGGAGTGGGACGCGCGCGTCGCCATCGACCGCAAGAGCGGCGATTACGAGACCTTCCGCCGCTGGAAGGTGTTCGCGGACGATTCGACCGAGCTCGAGGTGCCCGAGCGCGAGCTGCGGCTCGAGGATGCGCTCGAGACGGATCCCAAGGCCGAAATCGGCGGCTTCGTCGAGCAGCCGATCGAATCGGTCGCCTTCGGCCGCATCGCCGCCCAGCAGGCGAAGCAGGTCATCGTGCAGAAGGTGCGCGAGGCCGAGCGCGCCCAGGTGGTCGATGCCTATCGCGACCGCGTCGGCACCCTCGTCGGCGGCGTCGTGAAGCGCGTCGACCGCAACGGCATCTACATCGATCTCGGCAGCAACGCGGAAGGCTTCGTGCCCCGCACCGACATGATCCCGCGCGAGCAGGCCAAGCCCCAGGACCGCATCAAGGCCTACCTCAAGGAGGTGCGCTCCGAGCCGCGTGGCCCGCAGCTGTTCCTCACGCGTACCGCGCCCGAGTTTCTCATCGAGCTCTTCAAGCTCGAGGTGCCGGAGGTCGGCCAGGGTCTCATCCAGATTCTCGGCGCCGCGCGCGATCCGGGCGTGCGCGCCAAGATCGCGGTGAAGAGCAACGATCCGCGCATCGACCCGGTGGGCGCGTGCGTCGGCATGCGCGGCTCGCGCGTCCAGGCGGTCTCCAACGAGATCGCGGGCGAGCGCGTCGACATCATCCCGTACGTGGAGAACCCGGCGCAGTTCGTCATCAACGCCATGTCGCCGGCGGAGGTGATGTCGATCGTGGTCGATGAGGACTCGCACAGCATGGACATCGCGGTGTCCGAGGACAAGCTGTCGCAGGCGATCGGGCGCGGCGGCCAGAACATCCGCCTCGCGAGTCAGCTCACCGGCTGGGACCTGAACGTCATGACCGAGTCCGACGCCGAGGCCAAGAGCGAGACCGAGGCGAAGGAGCTGGTGGCGAATTTCATGAAGCAGCTGGATGTGGACGAGGACGTGGCGACCATCCTCGCGCAGGAGGGCTTCTCCACCATCGAGGAGATCGCCTACGTGCCGCAGGCGGAGCTCGCGGCGATCGAGGAGTTCGACGCGGACATCGTCAAGGAACTGCGCAACCGCGCGCGCGATGTGCTGCTCACCCAGGCGATCGCGAGCGAGGAGACGCTCGATCAGTCGATGCCGGCGGATGATCTGCTGCTGCTCGAGGGCATGAGCCCCGACCTGGCGCTGACGCTCGCGCGGCGCGGCGTGCGCACGCGCGAGGATCTTGCCGAGCAGTCGGTCGATGAGCTTGCCGATATCGAGGGGCTGGCCGCCGAGAAAGCCGCGCAGCTGATCATGACGGCGCGCGCACCGTGGTTCGAGGCGGGTAACTGAGGGCGATGAGGAAGCGAAGCTTATGGCGGAAGTGACCGTTTCGCAGTTTGCCGAGGTGCTGAAAGTACCGGTCGACCGGCTGCTCGCGCAGCTCGACCAGGCGGGCATCAAGGTGTCCGGGCCCAATGCGCGCATTACCGACGATGCGAAGCTGGAACTCCTCACGCACCTGCGGCGTACGCATGGCAGCGAGGATGCCGGTGGCGATGGCGCGCCGCGCAAGATCACGCTCAAGCGCAAGACCCAGAGCGAGTTGAAGCTCGCGAGCACGCAGGGGCGCGCCCGTACCGTGAGTGTCGAGGTGCGCCGCACCCGCAACTACATCAAGCGCGACGTGCTCCAGGAGCAGGCGCGCGCGCAGCAGGACGAGATCGATCACCGCCGTCGCGAGGCCGAGGAGGCCGCGCGCGCCGAGAGCGAGCGCGCCGAAAACGAGCGCCGCGAGCGCGAGCGGCTCGAGGCGGAGAATCGGCGCCGCGTCGAGGAGGAGGAATCCCGTCGCCGCGCTCAGGAGGAAGCACGTCGCGCTGCCGAGCAGCGCACGCGCGATGATGAGGCACGCCGCCGCGCCGAGCGCGAGGAGCACGAGCGCCGCGCGAGCGAGCGCGAACGCGAGCGCGCCGCGAGCCCGCCACCGCCGCCGCCCGCGGCCGCGCCGCGCGAGCGGCCAGCTGCTGCCGCGCCCGCGGCGCCCGCGGCCGACGACAAGCACACGCGCTACGGGCGGCAGGAGCTGCACGTCGCTACCGATGTCAGCTCGCGCTACAAGAAAAAGCGCCGCGCCAAGGTGCGTCCGGTCCCGGCGGCGGCCGAGGGCAAGCACGGCTTCGAGATGCCGACCGCGCCGGTGGTGCGCGAGGTGAGCATCGGCGAGACCGTCACGGTCGCCGAGCTCGCCCAGAAGATGGCGGTCAAGGCAACCGAGGTCATCAAGGTGCTCATGAACATGGGCGTCATGGCGACCATCAATCAGCCGATCGATCAGGACACCGCGGTGCTGGTGGTCGAGGAGATGGGCCACACGCCCAAAGTCCTCAAGGAGAACCAGATCGAGGCGGATCTGCAGGGCGCTCAGGCGGAAGCCGAGCTCGAGCCGCGACCGCCGGTGGTCACCGTCATGGGTCACGTCGACCACGGCAAGACCTCGCTCCTCGACTACATCCGCCGCACCAAGGTCGCGGCGGGCGAAGCCGGCGGCATCACGCAGCACATCGGTGCCTACCACGTCGAGACCCCGCGCGGGGTCATCACCTTCCTCGACACCCCGGGCCACGCCGCCTTCACCGCCATGCGCGCGCGCGGCGCCAAGGCGACCGATGTCGTGGTGCTGGTGGTGGCGGCGGACGATGGCGTTATGCCGCAGACGATCGAGGCCATCCAGCACGCGCGCGCCGCCGGGGTCCCGATCGTGGTCGCGGTCAACAAGATCGACAAGAGCGATGCCGATCCCGAGCGCGTGCGCACCGAGCTCTCGAAGCATGAAGTCATCTCCGAGGAGTGGGGTGGCGAGAACATCTTCGTGCCGGTCTCCGCGCGCACCGGCCAGGGGATCGATCAGCTGCTGGAAGCGATCCTGCTGCAGGCCGAGGTCCTCGAGCTGCGCGCGCCGCGCACCGGGCTCGCCGCGGGGGTCGTGATCGAGTCGAGTATCGAGAAGGGACGCGGCGCGGTTGCGACCGTGCTGGTAAAGCGCGGCACGCTGCACATGGGCGATCCGATCATCGTGGGCTCGGAGTTCGGGCGCGTGCGCGCCATGTTCGATGAGAACGGCCAGCAGGTGCAGGAAGCGCCGCCTTCGATGCCGGTGGTCGTGCTCGGCCTGTCGGCGGCCCCGAACGCGGGCGATGAGCTGCTCGCCGTCGAGAGCGAGCGGAAGGCGCGCGAGGTCGCGCTCTACCGCCAGGGCAAGTTCCGCGACGTCAAGCTCGCGCGGCAGACGACGCGCGCGGAGGATGTGTTCTCGCAGATGGGCGAGGAGAAGGCAGGCGTCGTCTCGGTGCTCATCAAGGCGGACGTGCAGGGCAGCGTCGAGGCGCTGCGCGAAGCGCTCACCAAGCTCTCCACCGAGGAGGTGCAGGTGAAGGTGATCGCGAGCGGCCTGGGCGGCATCACCGTCTCCGACGTGCAGCTCGCCGCGGCATCGCGTGCGCTCGTCATCGGCTTCAACGTGCGCGCCGATGCCGGTGCGCGCGATGCGATGAAGGAGACCGGCGTCGAGGTGCGCTACTACAGCATCATCTACGAGGCCATCGACGATGTGAGACAGATGATGTCCGGCATGCTGCGGCCGGAGATCAAGGAGCAGATCGTCGGGGTGGCGCAGGTGCGCGAGGTGTTCCGCTCGAGCAAGTTCGGCGTCGTCGCCGGGTGCCTCGTCACCGAGGGCTTCGTGCGGCGCAACAACCCGATCCGCGTGCTGCGCGACAACGTGGTGATCTTCGAGGGGGCGCTGGAGTCGCTGCGCCGCTTCAAGGACGACGTCAACGAGGTGCGCGCCGGCACCGAGTGCGGCATTGGCGTGAAGAACTACCAGGACGTGCGCGTCAACGACCAGATCGAATGCTTTGCGCGCGTCGAGGTGGCGAGAACGCTGCAGTAAGCACGATGACGCACGGACGCACGCAACGCATCGAGTCCGAGATCCAGCGCGTGCTCGCGGCGCTGATCGCGCGCGAGGTGAAGGATCCGCGCGTGGGGAACGTCACCGTGACCGCGGTGAGCGTGGCTCCCGACATGGGTAGCGCGCGCGTGTTCTTCACGCCCTTCGCGGCGCAGCACCCGCCCGCCCAGGTGCGCGAGGGACTCACACGCGCCGCGGGCTTCCTGCGCGGGGAGCTCGGCCGGCGGCTGGGACTGCGGCATGCACCGCGGCTCGAGTTCGTGTTCGATGAGAGTGTTGAGAGCGCGGCGCGCCTCACCCGCCTCATCGATCGGGCCGTGGCGGACGATCGCGAGCACGCCGCCGCGGAGGGCGGCTCGGGCGAGTCCGAGGCGCAGCCACCTGCCGCGCCGGGCGGCGATCACTCGCGGCGCTGACGCGTCCCACTCATGCCCAGCGGCATCCTGCTGCTCGACAAGCCGCGCGGCCTGTCGTCCAACGCCGCCTTGCAGCGCGTGCGCGCCCACTTCGGCCGCGAGAAGGCGGGCCACGTCGGTAGCCTCGATCCGCTCGCCACCGGCATGTTGCCGATCTGTCTCGGTGAAGCCACCAAGGTCGCGGGCGAGATCCTCGAGGGCCGCAAGTGCTACCGCTTCACCGTGACGCTCGGCGCGCGCACCACGACGGGGGATGCCGAAGGTACGGTGAGCGACCGCGCCGCCGTTCCGCCGCTCGCGCGCTCGCACATCGAGACGGTGCTCGGGCACTTCCTTGGCGCCGGTCAGCAGGTGCCGCCGATGTACTCGGCGATCAAGCGCGCGGGTGAGCCCCTGTACCGGCTCGCCCGCGCCGGGATCACGGTCGAGCGTCTGCCGCGCGCGATCGAAGTGTCGCAGCTGCGACTCCTTGCGCTCGCCCCGCAGACCCTCGAGCTCGAGGTGCTGTGCTCCAAGGGCACCTACGTGCGCGTGCTCGCCGAGGACATTGCCGCGAAGCTCGATACGCTCGGCTACGTGAGCGTCCTGCGACGCGAGTACGTCGAGCCCTTCGAACGCGAGACGATGCACACCCTCGAATCGCTGGCCGAGATGCGCGGGCGGGGAGAAGAGCCGGCGCTGCTACCCATCGACCGCCCGCTCGGGCATCTCCCGGCGGTGCATCTCGAGGCGGAGGAGGCGCGGCGAATCCGTCAAGGGCAGGCGGTGCGGGTCGCGGATGCGCCGCGGGCGACGCGCGTACGCCTCTATGCGGATCAGAGATTTCTCGGCATCGGCGAGAGCGATGCGACAGGGCAGGCGGTCCACCCGCGCCGACTTCTCAGCGGGCAGAGCGATCAGGACACGCGCCGCTCGGCTAGTGACCAGCCGTGACCGATGGATTGAGCATCTGCAGCGCTTCGCCCGCCTGCACCTGACCTGTGCTCTTGATGTCGTTGCCCGAGTGGCTGGCGCCGAATCCTGCGCAATCCGAGGGGTCTGTCGGCAGCCGCGTCGCGGTCTTGTTGACACAGCCGGCCGGCGAGCCGGAGCTGCTGGCAGCTTTCGCCGTTGCATTCCGCGGCGCCGCGGGAGGGTTGCCCGCACAGGCGGCGAGTGCGATCAGGCAGGCTGCGACGAGCGATATCTTCAACATAGCCGTATCACCTCGATAATCATCGTAGGTCGTAACGCGCCGTTCTCGCAAGCGTGCACACGCTTTTTGGCTTGTAGCGGGGCCACGGGCACGGGTAGAATGCGCGGCTCACCAAAAGGGCTCCAGAGACAAGTAGTTAGGACAATCGCGCAATGGCTTTAACCAGTGAGAAAAAGGGCGGGATCCTCGCGCAGTTCCGCCGTGACCCGGCCGACACGGGCTCTCCCGAAGTGCAGGTCGCGCTGCTCTCCGAGCGCATCAACGGGCTCGGCGAGCACTTCACCGCGCACAAGCGTGACCATGCCTCGCGTCGCGGGCTGGTGAAGCTCGTTAACCAGCGCCGCAAGCTCCTCGATTACCTGAAGTCTACGCGACCC
>Ga0306920_100000654_pt1 | contig 40880 bp, 43 predicted proteins | sample flu12Cox44000170_FD_204666 | JGI IMG/M metagenome (GOLD analysis project Ga0306920, IMG submission 204666) | Lab enrichment of tropical soil microbial communities from Luquillo Experimental Forest, Puerto Rico - flux4day.12C.oxic.44.000.170 (v2)... | ecosystem: Environmental > Terrestrial >... | reverse complement strand
CATTGCAGGGGATGTTTGCCTGCGGCGGCATGCACGTTCAATACCCGGCCTATCTCTCCGAGCGGTTTCCGACCGAAGTGCGCGCCACGGCGGTCGCCTTCTGCTTCCACCAGGGAGCCATCTGGGGCGGGCTGATCTCGCCGCTACTCATTTTATACGCGACCACCCACCAGATCGGCCTGTCGGGTCCGATCCTCGTCACCACGGTGGTGGGCTTGGCCATCTTCCTTGTCGCAGTGCTGTTGAGCCCCGAGACGAAAGGCAAAGTCCTCGTCGCCGACCTGACCGTCGCTTGAAACTCCCCTCTTAGGGTCCGGCGGCGGAGTTGAACAGCCTCCGCCGGCGACGTGCGGTCTAACATACGCTCTGTACACTAACTATATCGACGGCCGGGCCTCAAGCTGACTCTGCCCGATCGGAGCGTCACAGCGAGCTATGTCAGTCACGCGCAGGAGGCCAAGGCGCGCAAGCGCCGCCTGCGGGCCGAGATCGAGCGTGAGCGGATCGCGCGGGCCGCCGACGGCGACACCCGCTTGACCACATTTTGTGTCCGGGGCAGCCAAGTAATTACCGTGTGAGCAGAGGCCACAGTGCCGACGGCGATTTTCGAGCCGGTTTGATAGCGCTTCCGGCGGGCAGACGCGCTATTCTCCGCAAAACGCGACGATTGCATTTTGCAGTGCGTCCACGCTGTCGAACCCGAGCGCTGTGGCCGCGGCATTGAGCCCGCCATACTGTTTGGCGAGCGCCGAGACACTCTGGCCGTGACAGTTTGCCTTTCCAGGCGTGCCCGCAAACACAGGAGGGACTGCGGTGATCACGACCTCGCCGTTGCCGGTCTGCATATCGGCGACCAGGACCTGGTCGGTGCCCGCATCGAAGGAGCCGCCGCCGCCGCCGGGACCCGCACCGGCCAAGCCGCCACTACCACCACTGCCACCGCTGTAGCCGCCGCCCCCGCCGCCGCCTCGCGCCGCACCACCACCACCGAAGCCACCGCCAACGCTGCCTCCGGCGAGATCCGGGAATGCACCGCCGCCGGTGCCGCCCAAGAAAGCGTTGCCGCCGGCGCTGAAAAAGCCTCCTCCTCCGCCGCCGCCCAGAACGCCGGGTTGGGAGCTGCCACCGTTGCCTCCGGTGCCGCCATTTCTGCCGCCGCCGTCGGGGCCGGAGAGGCCACCCTGGCCGGCAAAGCCGGTCCCTCCCGTAGCGCCGCCCCCGCCGCCGCCACCAGCAATGACCAGCGGCATATTACCTGGGCCGACCACAAAGCTCCCGCCGCCACCGCCACCGCCAAAGCTGTTGTTGCTACCCGCACCGCCGACGGCGATCTGCAGCATCTCGCCTCCGGTCAGGATGAAGTCGCCGCCGATCTCGGCACCGCGACCGCCGGCACCGAAAACACCAGTAGGCACCCAAATGCCGTTTCCGCCCTGCGCGCCAAAGGCGAGGATCTGGTAGGTGCCGTTTTTCGGCACCGTAAAGGTGACGAGGCTTCCGGTATAAGTAAAGTTGACCCGCTGGGCGTGTGCGGCCGACCCCGACGCGGCAAGCGCCAGAAATGCTGTCCCAGCCAGCAAATACGGCTTCATTGGTTATCCTCCCGACGTGCACGATGTGATGCCGGTGAGAGTTTCTCAGACCGGCTTTTCACCTTTTCTTTTGACGGTCATCCGCTTTCTAGCGCACACCGTAGGACCAATCTATCACGTCAATTATCCTGATCAAGTCTACCAGATAGCGTTAACCGGCTAGCGATCTCGCCCCTTTGGGGCGCTGGTCGATTTTTGCTACGAAGCCCCTTTTAATTCAAAGCCCTGTGCATCAACCACCCAAGTGGCATCGGCTTCCGCTCCGATCGGCTCCCTAAGTTCTTGTGGAGATAGTCGGATAACGATTGATTAACTGCGTAATGTACGACGAGGCCACCCACATCCGGCTCTATGCTTGCGTAAAAGAACTTCGTTCGCGGCGTCGCTATGCGCTGGTCGAATTGTAGGATGCTGTTGATAGTTCCTTTCGCAGTTCCCAAACCCAGTACCATGTCAATCCACAGCCGATTTAGGTCGCGTTGACCGTCCCGTGTCTCGCTGAATTCCACGCCGGAGGACATGTGGAGCAGGTCGCGGATCGGTGTCTTGCCGTATTCCGAACCCTCGAGGTCCGGCACATACTTCTCTGCCAGATCAGAGCAAATGCTCGATGATGAGGCATTTGCGTTTCTGACTGCTGAAGATGAAGCGACCGATGGAAAACTCCATGCGCGTGAAAAATGTTGTCCACGAAGCAGGACTCTTTCAAGGGCGACTAGGCTTCAAAAAAGCAATCCTTCTTTTAGAGGAAACGTGCGAGAAATTCTCGAACATAGATGGTCTTGGCTACATCCCATTCCCGACGGGCGAGATTAGGGCCGCATTTGAGGACATTCGAGAGGTTCTCAAGCGCGAGGGGCTGATTGAGGTCGGCTCCTCTTCAAACGCCAGCCCACCGGAACGCAAGGGCCGGTTCAGTACACGTGCCCGCGCACGCCAAGGGATTCCTGAATCGCGACCGGATCGCACCGTCTTTGGCCTGACCGTCCGGTGAGGGCTGAGGGCCGCCTTGCGCCTTTGTGTCGGGTATTTTTGCAGAATCCATCTTATCGGTCTTTTTGACAGCGCCCCCGGCCAGTGGCAGAGGTGTTTGTCATGCCAAGAGGGGTATACAAAAAGCCGGAGAACCGGACAGCGCGCGAAGAAATCGCCAGCGTCATTGCTTGGGCCCGAGCGGCGGGGTTTCGCCGCTGTTCCGGCGATCCGCGCATTGCGCCGCTGACCCGCGACACCGTGCTTGCCCCGATCCAATGGGGCGACCAGCACAGCTTTCGCGACATTGTCGCCGGCTACGCGAGCGCGGGCTTGCACTGTGATTTTCCCACCCGCTTGCGTGCAAAAAAAGTTGCCTGGGCCGTTTATCTGACTAAAGTCAGATAATGATTCCGGATCAAATCAGGTCGGTTCGCAGCTTCAATCGAACCGTCACCCACCGCATCGGCGTCCTCAACGAAAGTTTTCTCGATCGTGGGCGTGCGCTCGGCGAAGCCCGGCTTCTTTACGAAATCGGCCATGACGGCGCCGAGGTACGTCGGTTGCGCGAAACATTGGCGCTCGATTCCGGTTATTTGAGCCGCCTCCTAAAATCGCTCGAACGGCAAGGTCTTGTTCGAATCGGCACCACCGCCAGAGACGCTCGCGTTCGGCGCGCGATCCTGACCGACAAGGGGCGAGCGGAGCTGGCGGAGTATGATCGCCGTTCCGACAGCTTCGCCGAAGCCGTTCTCGCACCGCTGAACACAACGCAACGAAACCGTTTGGTGAGGGGCATGGCGGATGTCGAGCGATTGCTGCGCGCCGCCGCGGTCGAAATCCGCATGGGGAAGCCGGACAGCGTCGATGCAGTCTGGTGCCTGGAACAATATGCTCGCGAATTGATGGAGCGGTTCGAAGGCGGATACGACCCGGGCAAGACCCGTTCGGCGAGCCCCAGCGAACTGACGCCTCCGGCCGGCTGTTTCATCGTGGCTCGCCTCGATGGTGAGCCGGTGGGCTGCGGCGCGCTAAAGATCGGAACCAACGGGATTGGCGAAATCAAGCGGATGTGGGTGAAGGTGGAGGTTCGCGGCCTCGGCGTCGGGCGGAGACTTATCGAGGTTCTCGAGGAACAAGCGCGGAAATACGAATTGAGCATTCTACGGCTGGACACCAATCGAGCGCTGAAAGAAGCGCAAGCGTTATATCGCGCCTGCGGATACCGCGAGGTTGCGCCGTTCAACGAGGAGCCCTACGCCCATCACTGGTTCGAAAAAACCGACTTGGCTCCATTACGCCCGACCTAAAATTCGCCCAAATGGTATGAGACGATCTATTGTTGATCGTTGCCGTATTTCGGTGAAAGCGAAGATCTTTATTAATTATGGTTCAAGATATGGGATCTGGTCTCGCGCGTTATCTGGCTGTTATTTTGCGTTTTTACAACGGACGCCAACGAGCATCAGTGCTGTTATTTCGCCGTTTGCGCATTCAATAGCCGAGGGATTCGGCGGCCACGCTTGAATCTATCGCTGTTTCTTTCCTGCAAATAACAGCGAAAAACAGCGCGGCGGCGCTCGGGGCGCCGCCGCGCACTGCCGGAGTTAATTGATCAGCCCGTAGAACTTGCCGGCGTTTTCGCAGGTGATCTTGTGAACGACTTCGGGGGAGAGGCCGGCGAATTGCTGCTCGATGTATTTCGAGGATTCCGGCCACACGCCATCGGTGTGCGGGTAGTCGGAGCCCCACATCAAGGTTTCGACACCCATCTCGTCGATCAGCTTGGCGCCGATCGGGTCGAGCTGGAAGGTCGCCTTGCATTGGCGGCGCCAATACTCGCTCGGCTTTAATTTCATCAGGTCGCGGAAGCGATCCTCGAACTCGAAATCCATGCGGTCGAGCGCATAGGGGATCCAGCCGACGCCGCTCTCGCCGAACGACACGCGCATGCGCGGATAGCGCTCGAGCACCCCAGCACCGATCAGCGCCGCGATGATGTTGATCAGCCCCATCTGGAAGGCCGAGACGCCCGTGAACATCGCCGCCCGGCGGACATGGGCGGAAACGCCTTCGCGCGCCCGGGGCGAGGTGGTCGGGAAAGTGTGGAAATGCAATGGCAATTGCACGTCGTCGACCGCCTTCCACACCGGCTCCCAGACCGGGTGCCACATTGGATCCATATCCCACGAGCAGGACAGTTCCAGCCCCTTGATCCCCATCTTGGCAACCCGGTGGATTTCCTTGACTGCCTCCTCGATATCGCCATAGGGCAGACAGGCAAGGCCGATCTCGCGCTCAGGGTAGTGGCTGCAGAACTCTTTCAGCCAGTTGTTGTAAATGCGCAGCATCTCGTTCGACGCTTCGCGGTCGTTGAGGCGCGAGGAGGCGCCGAGGATGCCGTAGATAACCTCGGCGTCGACACCGTCACGATCCATGTCCTTGATCCGCAGATGGGGGTCGGTCGGGCGGCGAATGTCCTTCTTGCCGTCCTCGAAGAAGCCGAGTTCCGCCATTTTGTCGACCCGGTAGTTCTGACCGGGAACGTAGGGTGCACCACCCGGTCCGACGCCGTTCTTCAGCCCGAAATTGGCGCCGTTTTTGGCGACCCAGTGCGGCCCCTGGGGTCCGTCCTCGACATAGGGCATGCGCTCCTTCAGCTCGCGACGCGCCTCGGACACAAACAGGTCGGGCGGCATCCACGGCATATCGAGGTGACAATCGGCCGAAATCCTGCGGTATTGCATGTTGTTCCCCGCTCTCGTTGACGACGGTTGCGTTGCAAAAACTGTACTCTGTTGAGGCGCCGGTTTCCTAGGAAAGCAGCTCTCCAGACCCGGCGTTTTTGCCGAGGCGACATGAACGCTGTGCAACCCGCGGTGGGCGCCGTGGGTTTCCCTTTTCTTTTCGCGTGATTTGTGGTATAGAATTATTGGGATCAACGTAAAGTGGTGACATATGCGTTCAACCATCATTGCTGCCCTCCTCGGATTTTCGCTGCTGCCTGGCGCGGCCGCCGCGCAAACCAGCTTGCAAACTGCCGCCGTGGAAAGCTCCACGACAATGGCCTCACCGGCCCCCACGCCGTCGAGTGGCGGTGCCGTCACCCGCGAGCAATACATCCAGCGTGCCCAGGAGCGGGCCGCACAACGGGCAGCTGCCAGGTTTGATCAGATGGACACCAACCACGACGGTGTTCTCGATCGCGCCGAGAGACGCGCGTGGCGCAGCGAACACGCCCGTCGCGCCGCTGCACCGACACCGCAGCCTGCCGCGCAATAATCCCGCTGCCGACTCCCTTGGATTCGCGATAGAGTAATCCATCGCGAACCCGAGGGAGGCGACAATGTCGGATGCAGCGATTATCGAGACAAGAGAGGCTTCGAGTACCGCGGGCGGAGTCCGCATTTCTGGGCTCGACCATGTGGTGTTGCGGGTGGGCGATCTCGACCGCGCCATCAGATTCTACGAAACGGTCCTGAACTGCCATGTCGAGCGCCGGCTCGATCAGCCGAAGCTGGTCCAGTTGCGCGCCGGCGCATCGCTGATCGACCTGGTTCCGGCATCCGCCTCGCCGAGTGAAGCGGCCGATACAGCGGGCCGGAATATGGATCATTTCGCCGTGCGGGTAGATGGGTTTGATGCGGCGGCGCTGGCCGCCCATCTACGCCGGCACGGCATCGATGTCGGCGAGGTCAGGGAACGCTACGGTGCCGAAGGCTATGGCCCATCGCTCTATATCTCCGACCCCGACGGGAACACGGTCGAGCTCAAGGGGCCAGCGACCAGAGGGTTGTGATAAGCCGCCGCTCAGCGAGATCGGTGATGACCGATTTCTTTCCGGGTTTCGAGCTTCGCCAGGTCGAGACATCGGGCGCGAGCATCAACCTGGTGACCGGGGGCACCGGACCGCCGCTCCTGCTGCTGCACGGCTACCCGCAGACCCATCTGATGTGGCGCAAACTGGCTCCTCGCCTCGCCATCGAGTTCACTGTCGTGGTCCCCGATCTGCGCGGCTACGGCGACAGCTCGAAGCCGCCGGCTGGGTCGGATAACGTCAATTATTCGAAGCGTGCCCTGGCCCAGGATCAGGTCGAGACGATGACGGCGCTCGGCTTCGAGCGGTTCGCCGTCGCCGGCCACGACCGCGGCGCGCGGGTCGCCCACCGGCTCGCGCGCGATCATCCCGAGCGGATCGAGCGCCTGGCGCTGCTCGACATCGTGCCGACGCTCTACCGCTTCGAGACGATTGATCAGAAGGCCGCCACTTCGAGCTGGCATTGGTTTTTTCTGATCCAGCCGAGCGGGTTCCCGGAGCGGCTGATCGGCTCCGAGGCCGAGTTCTTTCTGCGCCACCAGCTCGGCGGATTGCTGCGCGAGCCGGCAAAGTTGGAGCCGGAAGCGTTCGCCGACTATCTGCGCTGCTTCAGGAATCCGGACACGATCCGAGCAACTTGCGACGAATATCGCGCGGGCGCGACGATCGACCTCGTCCACGACCGCGCCGACCGCGGCCGCCGCATTGCGATACCGCTCCTGATGCTGTGGGGCCAGCACAGCTCCCAGGGCAGCGGTTACGATGTCCTCTCCGTCTGGCGCGATCATGCCGAGACCGTCTCCGGCCACGCCATCGACAGCGGCCATTTCCTCCCCGAAGAGGCGCCCGAGGACACCTATCGCGCGCTCAGGGACTTTTTCGCGGCAGCGGGCTGACTAAAATGGGCTGGTTCGGATGGGGGATTGGAGCCCCGCGCGTCTTCTTGACACAATCCTCACTGCCGAGAACAGCAGCTCTTACGTCGTCAGCGCACACTCAAAGGCTCTCGCCACGGCAACCGGACGACATTACTTGCCTCGTTATCAGTTGCTTGTTGCAGCGCATTCCGAACAGCCTCGGCCAAGGCCGCAGGCTTGAACGGCTTCATGATCAGTGGATCAGTGGCTCCCTCCAGCTCGAATTTATCCGCATAGCCGGTGACGAACAGCACCTTGAGCTGGGGACGTTTGATGCGCGCCAATCGTACGGCTTCCGTCCCCAGTAGCCCCGGCATTAATTGGTCCATGACAACGAGGTCGCAGGGATCACCCCGCTCCAGGATCGCCAACGCGGCCCGGCCGTTGTCCGCTTCCGCGACGAAGTGACCGATTTCCCGCAGGCATTCGACAGTCACCCAGCGAACGCCCGCGTCGTCGTCCACAACGAGAATGCGGGCACCGCCGCTCGCCCGCGGGCGCACCGGCATCGCGCTTCCGGCGCGCTGAGCAATGGCGCGGTTCGCTCGCGGCAGGTAGATCTGCACGGTCGTCCCCTCGCCGATCCGGCTGCGGATACGGACCGCTCCACCTGATTGACGCACGACCCCGAAAACCGTGGACAAACCCAAACCGGTACCTTTGCCGATCTCTTTCGTTGTAAAGAAAGGCTCAAAGACGCGTTCGATCACCTCGGGGCTCATCCCGGTCCCCGTGTCGGACATCGATACCAAGACGCAGTCCCGGCCTCCCACCTCGTCCGGCACACCACTGTTGCCAGCAGGAATGTTTGCCGTTTCGATCAGAAGCGTCCCTCCTGAGGGCATGGCGTCTCGCGCATTAATTGCGATGTTCAAGAGCGCGGTCTCGATCTGACCGGTATCGATCAACGTTGGCCACGGCGCGTCCATGAGAGCATGGCGAACTTCAACCGTCGGCCCGACTGAGCGGCGCAAAAGATCGGTTATCTCCATCACGATCGAGTTGAGGTCTGCCGGTTCGGGCTCGAGGCGCTGCTTGCGCGCGAAGGCGAGTAGAGAACCGGTGAGCTTCGCCCCGTGTGTCATGTCGCCTTGCGCGCTCCGTAGAAGACGCAGACTCCTCTCATCCGAGATGCGTCCTTCGAGCAGCTCCAATGAGCCGGCGGCGATAGTCAGAAGATTGTTGAAATCGTGTGCGATCCCACCGGTCAATTGGCCCATCGCTTCCATCTTTTGCGCCTGAGCCAGAGCTGCTTGCGCCTTTTCGCGTACGGCAATCTCACCAATGAGCCGCTCGTTCGTAACAGCGAGTTCCCGTGTGCGGTCTACCACCATCGTCTCGAGCTGTGCTCGGCTACGTCTCAGCTCCTCGCGGGTTTCGACGATCTCCTGGATATCGGTGCAGGTCCCGAACCATTTGATTATCCGCCCAGTCTGATCTCTGACTGCCGTAGCGCGGGTCTTAAACCAACGGTAACTTCCATTTGCACCGCGAAGCCGATGCTCGATATCGTAACCGCCACGCTCGCCGTGCGCTGCTACCCAGCGCCCTGCCGTAGCCGCAAAGTCGTCCGGGTGAATTAGACATTTCAGCTGCTCCGAATCCAATCGATCGCCTGCGGACATCCCGGTGTAGTCCAGCAATTGTCGGCTCAGATAGTCGCAGCGGCCGTCTGGCAGGGAAGTCCACACCAGCTGGGGTAAGGATTCGGCCAGAGTACGAAAACGCTCTTCGCTCTCGCGCAGGGCCGCCTCCGCAGTCGCACGGGCGCGACCGCGTTTGTCGAGCTCGTCAGCGCTGGTACGCAATGCGTCGGCGATCTGGTCGAACTCTCGCACGCCGGCGGTTAGTGAGCTGAGATGCTCACCGCTTCCCATTGTACGGGCCGCGGCCGTGACCGCTGCGACCGGCCGCCTAATCGCACGAGCCATCCACCAAGCTAGGCCGAGGCTCGAGACCAGCGCGGCCACGCCAGCCCCCGAGGCCAGCAGATAGGTACCATATAGGGGACCGTCGATTACCACCTTCGGGACGCTAATCGCTACAGTCCAGCCGGTGATCGACGACCGCAGGAAAGCCGAATAAACCTTCAAGCCTGAGCTAGTAACGTTGGGAAACCATCCCGCAACAGCCTGCGAAATCTTTTCTCTGAGCACCGGTGCCGCCGGTTGGCCGAAAAGCCCTCTGTGATCCGGGTAGCGCGCAACAATGACGCCTTTGCGGTCAAAAATCTCAGCGATCCAGTCCGATGAAAGATTTTGGCCGCGCAGGAGTATCGAGAGATCGATCGGGTCGAGTGCCATCGTAAGCACGTAGATAACCCTTTCGCCGCGGAACACCGGTATCCCGACGGTCAGGATTGGGCGCTGCAGCGCAGTGCCCGTAAAAAGGTTAGAAATGTGCGGCTTTCCCGTCCTGACGATGCGATCGACCATGTCTCGATTGGTCTGACGGGCGGGCAACTCGCCATAAGGCCGGGTGGTGCCGACGAGTTCCTCCGCTGTGCTATCGTGTAGACCTATCGCGAGCCCTTGGACCTTGAGCGCCTCCTTGATCTGGCCGGCAAAGGCCTCCAGGTCGCCGCGCGCGAGGCTGGGTGAACTAGCGAGAATTTTGAGGGAGATTTGGATCCTTTCGATCTCGCGGTCGACATCGGCGAGAAGGGTTTCAACCCTCCTTTTGACATCACCCGCGATCTGTGACCGCTCATGATCCAGCGTTCGGAGAATGGCGAAAGTTGAGAGCAAAACCAACGGCAGCACGGTAACGAGTATTAAGATGACCAGCCGCGCCTGGATGCCAAGGCTGCGGCGCCGCCGAAGGATGTTCATCACAGCCTCGATCACACGATCGCGTTACTACCCGGCTCTCCGGTTTGGCCTAGCTCGGGGAGAGCGCTATCGTCCGGCCGTTGTCAAAAAAGCGTCCTGAAGGTGCGAGTGCCGCCGTGAATAGTCGGGATACCCACCCGATTTCGTTTTTGCTGAAGCGACACATCACACTGTCGAATAGGTACTGGCAAGACCTTATTGGAGACCGTGTTAACTGGCGTCTGACCCCGCCGGGGGAACACCATCAACTGATTTGATTGTTGCAGACGGCCAGCCTCGAAGCCCGCACGCTGTAGTTGCCCTTGAATGCCTCTGCGCGCAGCGCGCGGCCAGCGGGCTTGACCCGATCGCGGATCGTGGCGGTCGCCGTTCTCTAGACTTTTTCGCCCATTTCGGAGGGATTTCGGGCGAGTTTGCGTGCCCCCGAAGGCTGCTTCCGATCGGCTACGGATTACCCCAGCCTCCGTGCGGGCCTCGCCAATCTGCAAAGGGATAATCAAATGCCCCGCCGCCGGGACCCCACACCCAGTAGGTGCCCCGCCGGCCCGCCGCAGGGGTGGTTCGGCCCCCAAGGCGGGGGAACCGATACGCCATTCCATTGGCTAACACGGCCGGTCCCAGGATGCCAGCCACCACCCCAACTAACGGGCGCCGGGTGCCTGCCCGAACCATTGCCATCCCACACCAGCACGATACGCGCCGCCGGCCCCGCGTTGGCCGGCCCGATGCTCGACCCCAGCTCGTTGGCGTGTGCGCAATCGGCACGATTACCGCGAGCACTACGGCGAACCCCAGTCCGGGAAGGCGCACTTATTCCCCAATCAAACTCATGGTCTCTCACGCCCAGCCATAATGGTTCGGGTGCAATGTTTCGTCCTCCATCTCGCGCATTGATTGGCTGATTAGCCAGAGCCCGCCGAAGCATCGAGCGCAACGCGCAGGGCGGCGGATTTCGGCACAAACAAGCAAGGAGCTTGGTCGAAAGAAGACCTACCGGTTCGGTGTGCGTGTTGGGCGGCGCAGACCCGTGTCGAAACAGACCGTTTGTCGCTAGGTCCCGATCGGGTGTAGCGGCTTTTATGGCTCCAGCGCGCCGGCCAATATCTCGCGCGCCGGCGGGGTGCCGTCTAGCGGGCGTAAGGTCCGGCGCTTGATCTTCCAGCCCTCGCCGGTGCGCACGAACTCCCAGCGATTGGCCGAAACGCGATGCACGTGGAAGCCCCGCGACGAGCCGTGATTGGGGACATCGAATAGCGGACCGACGCGGTCCGGCACGAGGATCTGCAAATAGGATATCGCGACTGCCGTATCGCCGGTGACCCGCACATAGGGCAAGCCGGCGAAATGCGCGATCCCCTGCTCGATCGCCCGGTGGTGCTCGGGGTCCGACGACCCGCCGGCGATCGCCGCCCGTCCGGTCGGCCGAGGGAATTCCGTGCCGCGGTCGAACACGCCATCCTCGGTCCACACCGAGGCGGTGTAGTCTCCGGCGCCGGTATCTGCGCTCGGCGGATGGCTGGCGATGAGGTTGTAGATCTCGAAGCGGTCTTCGATCAGGCGAAGCCGCTCTTCGAGTGTCCTACCGTCATTGGCGTCGACTGCCATCTGGTACCTCCAATGGAGCCGATCAGGCTGGCGAGGGTGACCAGTTATAGACCCGCTGCAGCGTCTCACCCATGAGTGCGGCCCGGTCGCTGTCGGACAGGCGGTCGGTGACGCGAAACGCCTCTACCCCTTGCTCGTATGTCAACAACCCGACCGCACGGGTCCAGTCGGTGCCCCACATACAGCGATCGAAGCCAAACGCATCGAAGATACGGCCGAGCGGATCCCATATATCTTTGTACGGGAACGGCTCGTGCGACAACGTGCAGGCCCCGCTGATTTTGATCGTGATGTTGTCGTGCGCCGCAAGCGCCAACACTTTCAGCAGATCGGCGAACGGCTCCGCGGGCGGCGGCGGCTCGAACGGCTGCTGCAGCCCCAGATGGTCGATCACCAGCCGTGTGTTGGGCTTCCGCGCCGCCATTTGCGCGGCCTGCTCCAGACGCCCCCAGCACATCAGATTGACCGGCAGGGAATGGCGCCCCGCGGCGGCCAGAACCCGGTTGAGGCCAGGGTCGGCCGGGTCGGTCGAAAGCTCGTCTCGCAACATGACCCGGATACCGACGGTGCCCTTCGTGGAAGCCCAGTCGGCGATCGTGTCGGCCACTCCGGGATCGGTCGGATCGACCGGCTTCACCAATCTGAACCGGGTGGGATGCGCGGCGAAAACGGTGAGGGCGTAACTCGCGTCGTAGCGATACATCGAAAACGGTGACACCAGCACGGCGCCGTCGACACCGACGGCATCCATCGCGGCGACCATCTGGTCGCCCGTAACCTCCGCTGGACCGTGGAGAGTACTGGCCCAAGGGCGTCCAGGGTGATTGCGTTCATAGGCGTGAACCTGTGAATCCAATGTCGGCATGACTTCCTCCCCTTCTCGGAATCCGCGCGGTAGGTTGAATTTACAGGTACTTCGCCGGGCGGATCATCGCCCGCCACATATGCGCGACCGGGCTGTTGTCATAGCCGAGACCCTCCTCCGGCTGGCGGAAGTTGCGGCCGACGATGTCGGTGAATTCATCGAGCTCGACATACACGTTGGGGTCGAACGAATAGATGTCGTGAACCGTGATCTGCCGGCCCGACATGTACCATTTGTGGTTCCGCATCCGCTTGTAGTCTTCCTCGATATAGGGGTCGGGGCGGTATTCCTGACCGAACGAGGTAATATAGGACTGCGGATATTCGTAGCCGACCGACTCGTCGGGGTAGAAGCGCAGCACCTGGTGCGCGCGGATCGCCCAGGTCACCTCCTCGTCGACATAAGGCTCGACCAGTTGCGCGCCCCAATAGCCGTGGTCACCGCGAATGAAGCCGATCGTCGAGATGTCGTGCAGCAGGCAGGCGAGCACCATCTTCTCGGGCAGGTCGGCCTTGACCGCGTGCCGGGCGCTTTGCAGCAGGTGCATGCAGGGGCCGAAGCGGTACTTGAAGAAATCCATCAAGGTCGGTTTTTCCGGCATCGCCGGCAGGCGCGGGTCGTCGCCCATCAGGACGCGCGCGTTCGGGTTGTCCTTCATCAGCGCGCCGGCATTCGGCGCCGGGCTCATATCGCCCTCGGCCATGCTGTAGAGGCGCGACTTGATGACGATATAGTCGAGCTCTCGCGCCATCTTGGCTTCGAGCGCATCGGCACGCTCTGACAGGCTCATCGTGTCGTTCACCGCGTATCCTCCTCGATCCTGGGTTTGCACCAAAGCCTAACAGATTGCGGCGCAATCGAGGCATGCGCTTTCGCTACTTCTGCGGTCCATAGAACAGTACCCAGACAGAAAAATCCGCCGAGATATCCTCGAACCCGTGCGCCACATGTGCGGCGCAAAACAGGACGTCCCCCGGGCCAACCGCGGTCACCTCGTCTTCGACCCGGTACCGGCCAGTGCCGGCGGCGACGAAATACAGTTCATCGCGCTGGTGCGGAATCTGCGGGCCGTTCGTGGGTCGTGCGGCGAACCGTACCTCCAGGTCGCCGTCAACGAACACCTCGGCCGATCGACCCGGCGTTCGCGGCAAGCCGAGGGCGGCGGTCAGCGATACAGGGGGTGGCGTGCGATCCATAATTCTTCCTCCCGTCAAGCTCAGGCGATCGGCGCCGAGGCTGGCAGCATGGCGCCGTCGCAGGCGACGATCCGCCCGTCGAACAGCACAAGCTTGCGCGGAGGGTGGGCGGCGACGGCCTCCGGGACGCCGCTCGCCGCAATCGTGAAGAGCGTTGCCGCGCCGCCAACCGCGATGCCGTAATCGGCGATGCCGAGCGCTTTGGCACCAGCGGCGCTGACCAGATCGAAGGCGGTCTCGATTTGGTCGTCACGGCGGAAATCGGCCTTCCACCCGATGATCGCGGCGCGTTCGAGGAGGTCGCCGGTCCCGTAGGGCGACCAGGTATCGCGGATATCGTCGTTCCCGGCGAAGACGAGTACGCCGGCGGCGCGCAGCATCTCTAAGGGCGGCAGAGTGAGACCGCCGGCGCCATGCGTGACGAGCGCGACGCCGGCCTCCACCATCATTTCCGCTGCGGCCGTGGCCTTGCGTTCGGTGATGTCGCCGAGGCAGAAGCCGTGGCTGATCGTGACCTTGCCGCTGAGGCCCAGCGCGCGAGTGCGGGCACAGATCTCCTGGACATTGAAGAGGCCCATCTCGCCCGGCTCGTGCAGGTGGATGTCGAGCCCGACGCCATGCCGTGCGGCGATCGCGAAGATGCCGTCGAGTTGCCCCTTCGGATCGCGGTCGATCTCCAACGGGTCGATGCCGCCGACGAGATCGGCGCCCTCGCGCACCGCCGCGTCGAGCAGGTCGAGGACGCCCGGGCAGCGCATGACGCCGCCTTGTGGAAAGGCGACGATCTGCACGCTTACCCGGCCGCGGTGCCGGTCGCGCGCCGCCAACACGCCGTCGAGTTTCAAAAGGCGGTTTTCGAGATCGATGTCGACATGGGTGCGCAGATGCGCGGTACCGCGCGCGACGCACACCTCGATCAGATTGCTGGCGCGCTCCGCGGTGGAGACCGGCCGATGCGGCAGGATCGTCTTATCCGTCTCGATGCGGCTTATTCGGGTCGGTCCCGCCGCATGCGGCATCCACGGCAGTCCCATCAGGGTCTTGTCGAGATGCATATGCCCATCGACGAGGCCAGGCAGCACCAAATCGCCGTCGATATCGAGGATCGGCACGCGGTTCGACAGCGACGGTGCGGCGCCCTCGCCGATCGTCGCGATCCGCCCGCCGGCGACCCCGATCTCGACCAGCCGCCCGTCGGCGAGCCGGCAACGGGTGAGGAGTGCATCGAGCGCCATGACTGGTTCCTCGCTGAGGTGTGGGTCGGGAAGCCTAGCTCAACGACCCTGCGTCATGAACCGGCGCGCTTCGGGTATCTCAGTTGAAACTTCGGCTATGGGTGGATATTGTTGAAAAAGTCGGAATTTTGCCAAGTGTAACTTACTTTGTGAAATAATTATTCAAACAGTGTAACCTATGCGAATAATTCGTGCGTAGATAAACTGGCCCATGACAGAATATTATTCATGAATTTTCTTCAGAGACTTTTTCAACACAATCGGTGGTAAGCCGACATCCGGGTGTGATGCGAAAATTAAGATTTTCGGGACATCTCTGACAAAATCACCCTCCGGGCTGACCCCATGAGTGGGCCACGATATGGCACGTGCCAAAAAGAACAGTATCGCCCCCATAACAAACATCGCTTGTCTGATGAACAATCTTTTCACAATTACAAGTGTAAGCTGTACGGTACCTAAGGTAACACCTACAAAAAATACTAATATGTAAAAAATTCCAATAATATTTTCAAAAACCCGATGTGATTCCAGTAGACTAATCGGTGTCATATCCGAAAGAATCATTGGAGCATAAAGTAATGTGGTAAGTAGATAAACCAATCCAAAATATGGTACAATTTGTTCACCTATGTAATTTGTTACATTGGTGAGAAAATTTCGTATCGACGACAGAGTTTCTGCTCCCAGGAATTCTGGAGTTATAAGTAAAAATGGAATTGTATCCATTATACCTGTGGTTACTTCCGTATTGATTGACATATTGTTTGTGACCTTGAGAATTTAATTCAGTCTTATGTATCCGCAGCATGTTCTCTGTCTTCGCGGACGGTGACAGCAGAATTATCATTCCCCCCCTTCGAGGGTCGTCGAGTAGTGAACCATCATACACTTTGGCGTCAAAAGGGCGAGAAGGGGTTACGCCGTGCGGAAATCGCATACGTATGTCCGCAATGGGTCGAGGCCGTGTGGAAACTCGGATGCGCACGAGGCAACGCAACATTAGAACGATTGATAAAGACCGAGACGAAGTATTAGTATGTAATCTGTTTCGTCATTGACTTATTCTTGCTTTCCGGCGGAGTGGCAGCGAGTTTTCACACGGCCTCGGTCGTGAGCGGACCTGTTCGCCGGTCAAATATTCACGGCGGATTTGACCAAGATCAAGGAGAGCCGCCACATGACCGAAGAGCATGCAGGCGCCTGGACACGCGCATCGAGGGTCATCAGGGCCCGGCCCGAGGAGCTCTACGCGGCCTTTCTGGACCGGGGCGCTCTCGTCGACTGGCTCCCTCCGGCGGAGATGACGGGCGAGATCCACCATTTCGACGCGCGGGTCGGGGGGCGGATATCGGATGTCGCTGTTCTACCCGCCGGATGAGCGCGCTTTTCGTGGCAAGACTTCCGACAAAGAGGATGTGGTCAACGTGCGGTTCATGGAGCTGGTGCGTCCACGCAGGATCGTCGAAGCCGTCAGCTTCGTCACTGCCGATCCCGCCTTTCTCGGCGAGATGACGCTCATCGCGACATTCGAAGAGGTGTCCGGCGGAACAGAAGTCACCTTGGTGTTCGAGAACCTGCCACCAGGCCTGCGGGCGAAGGACAACGAGGCCGGTTCGCGCCTCAGTATGGAGCAGCTGGCCCGCCGCTTCGAATCTACAGCCTGACCTTCCGTCATTCCCGCGAAAGCAGATGGGGTTCGGCGTCGCGGCCGTGCTGCGCATGATCTTCTTCAACGAACAGCTGATGGTTCGAAAGATCGCAGGCCTCGGCGCCGCTGGGCTCGCGCTGCTGGCCCTGGCTGTCGGATGATCGAACCCCCCGCCGCTATGCACCGAGGCGGGTATGTTTTCTCGGGTCGCTCCGTATATGCGGAAAGTGGTGCAGCGTTCCGGATGGAACCGCCGGCAATTTGGGAGTTCGAACAATGCGTTATGGACGTCTTGCGGCCGTGGGCCTTTTAGTGGCGAGCGCGATACTCCTGCCGACATCCGAGGCGTCGGCGCGGTGTTGGCACAATGGATGGGGATGGCGCTGCGGCCCGGGCCTGCTTGCTTTGCCATTTGTTGCCGCCGGCGCGGTCGTCGCCGGTGCCGCTGCGGTCGCGACCGCGCCCGTGCGGGCAATCGTCGGGCCGCCGTATTACGCGCCACCGGCCTATTATGCCCCGCCAGGCTACTACTATGCCCCGCCGGGATATTACGCTCCGCCAGCCTACTACTATGGGCCGCCACCAGCGGCGAGCCACTAATGCCGACCGAGGCTGGCGATCACATGGTTCGTATCCCCCCGCGCTCACCGGCAGGTCGAAGATCTTGGCAGCCTCCATCAATGTCTTGTCGAGACTGTAGCTGATCGCAACGCGATGACTATTGGCGACGACGAGGTGGAGACCCTCGCCGGCCCGTAATCTGGTTTCGAACTAGCCGAGATAAACGCTAGGCCAGACCGAAATCATCGGTATTTGGCACGAGAGCGGAGCAGGTTTTTCGCGACGATGGCGAGAGGTCGATGCGCGGCACCTGGCAGGCGGGGTGTTGCGCAACGCCGGCTCGCCCTGTAGCACATCAGGGACTCAAACAAGGGGGACCGACGATGACCTCACGCGTGCCAATGGTGTCGCTGGAGCGGGCCCGCGAACTCGGTGATGCGATGGGGATGGCGGCGCGGCGCACGCAGAGCGAGGCGTTTCGCGTGTTGGCCAATAATCCCGGTGTGGCCAGAGTTGCTTACAGCCAATTGATTCAGCTGCTGGAGAACAACAGATTCGACACGCGGCTGCGCGAGCTGATGATCATGCGGATCGGCTGGGTCACCGGCTCGGCTTTCGAGTGGACGAACCACTGGCGAGTGGCGACCACGGCAGGGATCCCGGCCGAGGATATCCTGGCGGTGCGCGACTGGCGGAACTCCGAGCGGTTGACAGCGCCGGACAAAGCGATCTTGGCCGCCACCGACGAGTGTCTCGCCGGCAAATCCATTTCAGATACGGCCTGGGCCGAGGTGGCGAAACATGTCACCGAGCCGGCGCAGCAGGTGGAATTCATCATCGCGATGGGCAACTGGATGATGTTTTCCCTGTTATTTCGAAACCTGCGCATCCCGCTGGCGGAGGGCGTTATGGTCTGGCCGCCCGATGGGCTGGCCTCCCCGGCGGCGGAAGGATAAGCAGCAGCCGCGAGCCTGCACTGAACGTCAATTAGGCTCTCTCGTACAAACGGCCCTTCTCCGACAGGCTGCGGAAGGTGATCGACCAGCGCGTCACCTCCATCGCGGCGATGCTGTGCTCCCATTGATGCCGCGCCTCGCCGGTCAGATGATAGATCGACCGCGGTGCGAGCAGCGCCGATGCTCGATCGAAACCGCCGGACTTGCGCCGCCGGAACCGCATCGTCGCCGGTGCGCCGAGCGAGATGCCAAGGAGATGCTCGAACACCGGCCGGTCTCGGTGCCACCCAATTCCGGCACCCGGGTCGTAGCGGATCAGCAAGGCCTGGACCAGTTCGTCCGGTTGCAGGCCCGCGAACCGCGCCGCCTTTCCACGAAGCGGCAACAGCCAATCCGGGATCGCCTCGGCCGGGGCGAAGCCGGCATCGTCGAAGTCGTAGCGCCAGCCGTAGGAGGCGGTAAGCCGCTTCCCCAGCCATCCATGGAAACGGAACGGAGAGAGCTCCGCCGCGTCGATCGACGCGATCAACATCCGCTCCTCACCCGACGTGACGAACGCGCCGGCCTGGGACAGCCCGGCGAGGCCGGCCTCACCAAACAGATCGGGTTGCGCAGCGATGAGGTTCATTCCGCGAGGAATTGTTGTCGCGTCAGCTTATGTGGTAAGCCCCTCGCCGCAGGAGGAGAATGTATTTATGGCGGATGAGACGCGCCTACCGGCAGATATCGACGCGCAACCCCTGGTGCAGAACGCGGCGGCCCTGCAGCGAGTGCTGCGCGAGTATCATGACGAGATCGAGCGCGAGCAGCGCATGCCGCCGGCCCTGTTCGAGCAATTGCGCGAAGCGGGCTTCTACAAGATGGTGATCCCGCGCTCGCTGGGCGGGCTGCAGGTCGACCCGCTGACCTATCTGCGCGTCGTCGAGCTGTTGGCCGAGGGTGCCGGCTCGGTCGGCTGGAACCTCGGCAACGGCGGCGTCGGCCAACTGGTCACGCTCGGGCTGCCGGACGAGGGCGTCGACGAAATCTATGAGAAGCGGGCGGACACGGTTATTGCCGGCACCGCGGTTCCGGGCGGCGGGAAGGCGGTGCCAGTGCCGGGCGGCTACCGGGTCAGCGGCCGCTGGCAGTTCGGCAGCGGCTGCCAAGAGGCCAGCTGGATGCTGGGCAGCTTTCAGGTGATCGGCGATGACGGCCAGCCGCGCCGCCACCCGGACGGCGGCTCGCTCTACTGGCGCGGGGTATTCGCGCGCGCCGAAGCGGAGATTGTGCCGGGGAGCTGGGATGTCACGGGTTTGCGCGGCACCGGCAGCTTCGACTGGACGGTCGACGACGTTTTCCTGCCGGAACGGCGCACGATGCCGCAGATCGGCATCCCGCTCGAGAACCAGTGGGCGCGCTGGCCTGGTCTCACCTATCAGCTGCCTGTCCAGTGCTGGGTCGGGCCGCACCATAGCGCCGTCATTACCGGCGTCGCGCAGGCCGGCATCAATGCGCTGATCGAGCTGGCGGGGGGCAAGCAGCCGCGCGGCCGCCCCGTCGGGTTGCTCTGTGATAGCCCGCAGGTGCAGGACGCCGTCGGGCGGGCCGATGCGATCCTCAACGCCGGCCGCGCCTACCGCACCGCGATGATCACCGAGCTATGGAACACACTCGCTTCCGGAAACGAGACGACGCTCGAGCAGCGCGCCCGCTGCCGCTTGGCTTCAACCTACACCGCCGACAGCGCGCGCGAGGCGATGGACCTCGTGTATCGGCACGGCGGCAGTACGTCGTTCAAGCGCGAAAGCCGCCTCGCCGAATGCTGGCGCGACCTGCACACCGTCGGCCAGACCGTCACGCTCGCACCCGAGTGGTACCCGATCGGCGGCCGGGTGTATCTCGGGATGGACCCGGGCCCGCGTCTGCGCTAGCTCGACGCCCGGCCCAGCGGCGTACGCAAACGTGCGCCCTCCTCGATCTCGGCCGCCGCGATCGCCTTGGCAAGCGCGCCGCTCAGCTCCTTGGCCGACTGTAGCGTGAGTTCGACGGCGACCCGCGCGCTGGGCCCCAGCGCCGAGTTCACGAAATCGATCGTGATGGCCTCTTCCAGAAGAGCGTGGTGCGGGTGGTCGTAGGACACCACCGAGTGAGTGAGATCGAACCACCCGTCACCGCCCTTGCCGGCGCCATTCGCCTCGACGATCTCGACGATCGAGGTGCACATATCAGTGTCGATTTGGCCGGCGTTTATTTGGCCAAGTGCTTGCCAAAAAACGCGAATACCTTTTGCCAGCCGTCCAACGCCTGCTCGATGCGATACATCGGCCGGTCGTAGTAGAAGAAGCCGTGCCCGGCGCCGTCGTAGCGGTGAAACTCGTACTGTTTGCCGTGCTTCTTGAGCTCGGCCTCGTGCTGGTCCACCTGCTCCGGGGTCGGCGCACGGTCCTCATTGCCGAAGAGACCGAGCAGAGGACAAGAAAGGTTCCTCGTAAACTCGATCGGAGGGGTTGGCTGCTTCGGCGTCAATTCCTCCTTGCTCATCACCACCCGGCCGCCCCACAGGTCGGCGGCCGCGTCTATGCTCTTGGTATGGCAGGCAAACAAGAAGGTTTGCCGCCCGCCCGAGCAGGTGCCGATGACGCCGACCTTGCCATTGAGATAGGGCTGAGCGCGCAGCCATGCCACCGCACCCTCGGTGTCGCCGATAACTTGAGCATCGGGAACGCCGCCCTCGGCGCGGACCTTGGCGGCGACATCATCGGCTTTGCCTTCGCCGGCCCGGTGATAGAGGTTATGGCTGATCGCCGCATAGCCGTGATGCGCGAACTTGCGGGTCGCCTCGCGGTACCACTCGTCCCAGCCGGGGGCGTGATGAAGGAGCACCATGCCCGGGAAGGGGCCTGCACCCAACGGCCGCGCAACATAGGCCGAGATCGGCTCGTTCTTGTCGCCGTTGATCGAAATGATTTCCGCAATCATGCCTTCGTAAGCCATTAGTCGCTCCCCTCATTGATGCAATAAGTGACAGTCGGCGCTGCTCGGACCATCATCTCGCCTTCGGGCCGCCGGCGCAACAACCGTCGCCCATCACGACTGTGCTGCTTAACCAGTATCGCGAACGGAATCAGGCCCGACCCTCGCCGCGGGGCCTCGCGCGACGACGCGTTAGACCCCTGCCTTTGCGAGTATGACCACCGAAACGCCGCGCGCCGGGGACCTGCCATCCGGGTTGTGATAAGAATGCGGGGTGTTGCCGGGGAAGGCCAGCACGTCGCCGGCATCCAGATCGTGGCGCTGGCCGGCGACGACGATCTCGACCCGGCCTTCGAGGCAGGTGAAGTATTCGCGGGTTCCAGGGAGATGCGGCGTGCCGCGAAGCCTGGCACCGGGCGCGAAATCCATGACGTACAGCATCCCCTCCGGCATCGGCTCAGGGACCAGCGGCCGCTCGGCGATGCCCTGGCCGCGCTGCCGCGAGCCGATTTCTTCGGCGGTCCATTTACGGACTTTGGCGCGCGGCGCGGCGAGCAGCTCGTCTATCGGCACGTCGAGAGCACCTGCCACCTTTACGAGCACGGCGAGGGACGGGTTGGCGTCGCCCGATTCCAGGTTGGCGATCGTCGAACGCGGCAGCGCCGAGGCGGCAGCGAGCGCGTCCTGGGTCAGCCTCCGCGCGTGCCGCAGGCTGATCAGGTTGCGTGCCAAATGCAGCCCGGCTAGCTCGGGTTCATCTGCTTCCTTGTCCATCGTTTTGACTTTCCGCCAACCGGTTGGACACCGAGGTTAGCACGCCGGCGCGCGCCCCCAAGTTCCTCGCATGCAAGCAACAAATCGAATGGAGGAACCGATGGGCGAGCCATACGATAGACAATCGGGCGGACTGCCCTCTCTCGAACCGGCCTTGCGGGTTGCCATCACCGGCGGCACGGCGGGGCTGGGCTTGGCGCTGGTCCGTGAGTTCCACCGTCGCGGCGCCGCGATCGCCTTTGTGGCGCGCGGGCGGGAACGCGTAGAGCGTGTCGCCCGCGAAATCCCCGGGACACACGGCTTCGTCGGCGACTTGGCCCGCAAACATGATATCCATCCCGTCGCCCTGCAGATCACCGGCAGCCTGGGCGGCCTCGATGTCCTCGTCAACAACGCCTCGAGCCTCGGACCTGTCCCGCTCGCCCTGCTTGCCGACACCGAATGCGAGCAGCTCGAACTTGCCCTGGCGACGAACCTCGTCGGGCCCTTCCGCTTGACGAAGGCGCTGCTCGGCGCCCTCTCGGCTTCGGCACGGCAGGGCCGCGGCGCCGTCATCCTCAACATCACCAGCGACGCCGCGATCAATCCCTACCCGCAATGGGGCGCCTATGGCGCCAGCAAGGCCGCGCTCAGCCATCTGAGCCGGATCTGGGATGCCGAGCTGGCGGGTGAAGGGGTGCGCGTCTTCGCCCGCGACCCCGGGGACATGGATACCGAGCTGCACGCGCTCGCGCTGCCGGGATCCGATCCAGCGAGCCTGAAACGCCCGGCAACCGCTGCCCGCGAGCTGGCCGACGCGATTACCGCGGCGCTCCCGAACAGCGACCTGCGCGGCGTCCGCCCGGTCTGAGCTCCAGAGTGCCGACAATGATTGCCGAAAGCCGGCCCGTCCAGCGCCCGCCCGGGGCGCGTCTCCTCGTGATCGACGCCGCGGGGCGCATGCGCCACGTTCCGCGTGCCGATTTGGCTACAATGTTGAGGAGCGGCGATCTGGTGATTGCGAACGACGCCGCAACCCTGCCGGCCAGCCTGCACGGGACCCACATCGCGACCAGCACCGCTATCGAGGTGCGGCTCGCCGGCTGGCCTACCGCCATCCTCGACGATCCTCACCACTTCCATGCCATCGTTTTCGGGGCGGGCGACTACCGTCAGCGCACCGAGGATCGGTCGCCGCCGCCCATTCTGCACCCAGGCGATCGCCTTGCTCTCGGTCCGCTCTCGGTGCGGGTCGAAGCGCTGCTCGGCCACCCTCGGCTCGCGGCTATTCGTTTCGAGGGGCGGCCCGACGCTATCTGGGCCGGCCTGGCAAGCCACGGCAGGCCCATTCAGTATATGCATGTGCCGGCGCCGCTCGCTCTCTGGGACGTGTGGACGCCGATCGCCGGCCCGCCCGTCGCCTTCGAACCGCCTTCCGCCGGTTTTGCGCTGGACTGGCGAAGCCTTGTCGCGATGCGCGCCCGCGGCATTGTCTTCGCGACCTTGACCCATGCCGCTGGCATTTCCTCGACCGGCGATCCGGAGCTCGACAATCTCCTTCCGTTCGACGAGCCTTATTCGATCCCGGCGGCGACCGCCAATGCGATCCGCGCCGCACGTGCCCGGGGCGGCCGCATCGTCGCCATCGGCACCACTGTCGTGCGCGCCCTCGAAGCCGCCGGCGCCCGTGACGGAATCGTACGGGCCGGAAACGGCGTCGCGACCGGACGGATCGGCATCGCGACGAAGCTCCGGGTCGTCGATGCGCTCTTCACCGGCGCGCACGAGCCCGGCACCAGCCACCACGCGCTGTTGGGCGCCTTCCTCGACGAGACGATGCTCCGCAGAATGGATGCCGAGCTCGCAGCAAATCATTACCGAACGCATGAGTTCGGCGATGCCGTGCTCGTCGAACGCGATGTCGGTTCTGGGCGGCTTGCAGACCCTCCCCGTCGCGCCGAAAAAATCGTGTGAATAGGAAATTCGCCAGCCAAGCCGGCCTGTGACACACTCGCCGGCGGGCCCGATTGCTGGAAGGAATGAACCATGGCTGAGGACGAAGCGCTATTTCAGAAAGGCATGCCGATCCGGCGCGAGGTGCTGGGGGCGGAATATGTCGACGCCTCGATGGCGCGGGCGGATGCGTTCATGATGTCGTTCCAGCGGGCGACCACGGCGTGGGCCTGGGGTTGGGCTTGGGGAGACCAGACGCTGGATCGCAAGACGCGCAGCCTAATGAACCTCGCCATGCTGACGGCGTTGAACCGCGCGCCCGAGATCAAGCTGCACGTAAAAGGCGCGCTCAACAACGGCGTCACAGTCGATGAGATCAAGGCGGCGCTGCTGCACGCAACGGCCTATTGCGGGATACCGGCCGGGCTAGACGCCTTCCGGGCTGCGCATGAGGTACTGATCAGCGAGGGTGCGCTGGCGCCGGCGGGTGGCGCCGGCGGGCCGCTGATCGCTTAGGGGACCTCATGGGAACCGCGCCGGCTTGCACGATTTCACGCGGCAGCGCGGCTCGCGGCGTCGTGGTCTGCCACCAGCTCGCGGACGCGCGGGATCAGTTCTTCGCCGTACTGAATAGCGTCTGGCCGGGGATCGTAGCCGCGGATCAAGAGGCTGGTGGCGCCCAGCTTGTAGTATTCGAGCAATGCCTTCGCGACCGTTTCGGGCGTGCCGACGAGCGCCGTCGAGTTTCCTTGCGCCCCCGTCGCGGCGGCGAGCGATGTCCACAAGCAGGTGTCATGTACCTCGGCTGCGGCGGCGGCCTGCAGGAGCCGGTTGGAGCCGACATTCTGCCGTTTCGGCGCGGGAGCGCCACCGCGATTGATGAGCACTCGGTCGAGGATCGCTCTCGCCCGGTCCCAGGCCTCGCCCTCGGTTGCCGCCAGGATCGGGCGGGTTGAAAGGCTGAAGGTCGGGCTGCGGCTGGAGAGGGCCGCCTCCTGTCGCACGCGATCCATGAACAGAGCCGTGTCCTTCAGCGGCTCGCCCCAGAGCATGAAGACATCGACATGCGGGGCGAGCGCCCGGATCGCCGCGTCGGAGCCACCGCCGCCATAGATCGGGATGTGCGGCTGTTGCCGGCAGCGGATTTGCGAATATGTCCCTCGGGTACGATAGAACTCGCCCTCGTGGTCGAACGGCGCCGGCTCGATCCAAGTCCGGCGCAACAGGGACATGTATTCCGCGGAGCGGCGGTAGCGGGCCTCATGGTCGGTCCAGTCGCCGTCCTTGGCCTGGTCGGCATCGCTGCCGCCGGCGATGATGTGCACCGCCAGACGGCCGTCGCTCAGCTGGTCCAGCGTCGCCAACTTGCGGGCGGCGACCGGCGGCGCCACGAAGCCCGGCCGATGCGCCAGGAGGAAACTCAACCGCTCGGTTACCGAGGCGGCGTGCGCGCCGACCAGAAAGCCGTCCGGCGCATCCGAGAAGTAGCCGATCAGCACGCGGTCGAAGCCGGCCCGCTCGTGAATGCGCGCCGTCTCGGCAATCACGCCCGCATCAAACGGGGGTCCCGACGGCGGGATCAGCTCCGACGAGACCCGCGGCGCGATCCAGCCGATTATCTCCACAGGCACAGCGACGCCTTACTGAACTCGAATGGCTCGCCCGTCTCTATGCCGAGCATCAAAACTTCACGGTCGAGGCCCCGTAAATCTCGTCGATGGATTTTGCCAAGGTCGTCTCGAACACCGCATCGCTCATCGAATGCCTGAGGTCTTCCGCCAGGGCTCGCGAAAAGCTCGCGATCACGCCGTGATTGGCGGAGAGGCGTTTGCAGGCGTCGGCTCGCGTATAGCCGCCGGATAGCGCCACGACCCTGGTCACCCGCTTGTGGTTCACCAGCGGCAGATATAAATCCGCGACATCGGGGAGCGTCAGCTTGAACATCACCTGCGGGCCGTTCGGCGCGGCCTCGAGATGCCTGGTTAATTCCGCGAGAAGGATGGCTTCCGCACCGGCTTTGTCCGGGCTCTTGATCGAGACCTCGGGCTCAATGATCGGCATCAGCCCATGCTCGGCGATCTGCGCGGCCGCCTCGAACTGCTGCGCTACCACGGCGGCGATGCCGTCTTTCGAGGGCAGGTTGATCACAGAACGCATCTTGGTGCCGAAGACACCGAGCTTCACTGCCCGGGTGAGAAGGGCATCGAGCTGCGGCATCGGCCTCATCACCTGGACACCGTCTTTCTCGGCCTCGAGCCCCTTGTCGACTTTGACAAAGGGGACGACGCTCCGCTCCTCCCACAGAAATGCCGGAGTGGGCTTTCCTCGCACCTCGCCGTCCATCGTGCCTTCGAACAGGATCGCCGCAATGACCTTCGCTCCGGTGAAGGCCGGCGCGGTCATGATGCGCACGCGCATCTCATGCACGAGCCTGAACATTTCAGCATCGCCACTATAGGCGTTGTCGGGAATGCCGTAGAGGCGCAGCGCGCTGGGCGTCGATCCGCCGCTCTGGTCGAGCGCGGCGATGAAGCCATCTCGCCCAGAGATTTGCACCATCATCTTGTCATTGGCCATGATTATCATCCTCGCGTGAAGCCTTTACGCTCAGGGAAACGCGCCCAACCTCGACTAGTTGCGATCGAGCCAGTGAGTATTGGCATGGCGTTCGAGATCCACGCAATCTTCACCTTCCTTCAGCACGATAGACGTCACCCGCACCGAGTTACCGCGTAGACGGCCGCACTAGGCTTCAGTTGGACATGCGATCGACCGTTTCATCGGTCGATAATACTGCATGAGCGATAAATTGGTAATTGATCATAGCCGCTTGGTGGCCATCGCCCCATACCGGATGTCGAGGTCCTGCGGTTGCGTCCTTGACGACTGCGACCTCAAAGCCGTGCTCGACAAGATCACGCAGATGGGATTCGACGCACATATTCGCCAACATCCCACCAAGGATGATCTTGCTGATCCCGCGTTTGCGCAGTTGCAGAACCAGATCATTGGTCTGCGACCCCCATACTTTGTGCGGGCTGACGACGATCGTCTTTCCATCTTCGATGTAGGGCTTGAAGCGCTCCAGCCAGTCGGCGCCCGAGTTGGGGAAACCCGCCAGATTCAGCGGTCCGCTCCGTGCAAAACTGTGAGTTCCGAACTCGTCGGTCTCGAGCGGCCCGTTAAATTTCCAACCAGTGTCGGTCGGATAAAAGTAATGCGGTGAGATAAACACTTCGTATCCGTTTGCTTTCGCGGCCTTGAAGATCCGTTCCATGTTCCCGATCGTGTTGTTCTCGGTAACGCTCGCGCCGACCGCCCCCCAGTTTTCTCCCTTCTCGCTCAACACGTCGTTTTGCGGATCGATAAACACTACCGCTGTGTCGGTCTTTTGTATGTCCATGGTCATTTTGGTTTCACTCCGTTGCTACAGGACCCCAGGATTGCGGGCTGCAGCCGATCACTACTTAATAAACACCGTACGCCGTCCTTCGTCGATGAAGCGACGATGTCTGACACCTTCGACGGGAAGCCCGTGCAGCGGAGCCTTAGGCTCTGGCCCAATCCCTCCGAATTAAACAGCAATATTCGGATAGCGAGAGGGGCCGGATACGAGGCATCCAAATTCATCCTCGATCCTCGGGATGAAGCGATGCCGAGCCGCCTCCCGTGATCTAAAATTCCGGTCGCCTCTGCGCGGGGGCGCCACCATTCGCTTTGTTCGCGACGCCGGCCGGGGAAATGCGATGCTGCATGCTTACGGGCGATGACCGGCGCGCCGACAATGCCTATCGCATGTGACTCGTGCAGGAGCTGACACCGCCCGGTCAGCAGCTCGATCGGGTTGTTCAACGTTACTGTTGCCAGCGCAGCCATCTGCGCTGGCACCGGAGCTGGGTTCGGAAGCCGAAATTCAACCCGACCCAGTAGCCCTCAGCTGCGCAAGTTTTCGCGCATCGTAGCGCCCATATATTCGATGCGTAAAAGACCGCGGCGTTGCAATTCCGGGGTCAGCATGCGGGCGAATTCCTCCCACATGACGGGCGAGATCGTCGGCGTCAGCACAAACCCGTCGCAGGCTTCCGACTCGAACAGGTCCTGCATGTAGTCGGCGATCATCGCCGGGGTGCCGACCAGCAGGTTGCGCGGCCGGCGGATCACCTCGGCGAAGCTGATGCCTTCGGCGCGCATCGTCTGGCGGATGCGGTCTTCCAAGCCGCCGTGGCCTTGATGGCCCTTGTTGCGCCTGAGCTCGTCCTCGTCCCGAGTTTGGCTGAGATCGGCGCCGAGCATCGCGGAATTCGTCGCCAATACCATCTCGAGCGGCACCAGCGACAATAGATATTCCGCCTTCTCGCGCGCGATTGCCTCGGTCTCACCGAGCACGACCGTCATCGAGGTGCAGATCGCGCAATCATTGGGCGGGCGGCCGAATCGAGCCATCCGCCCCTTGATGTCGGTGTAGAATTCGATCGCGTCTTTCTTGGAGCCCGATGAGCAGAAGATCGCCTCGGCCCAGCGTGCCGCGAAATCACGGCCGCGCGGCGACGAGCCAGCCTGCATCAGCACCGGGCGGCCCTGCGGCGAGCGTGGGATCGTTAGCGGGCCGCGGGTGCGCACATGGCGGCCCTCGTAATCGGCGTAGCGCACCTTTTCCGGGTCGATGAACAACCCACTTTCCTTGTCCATCACCAGCGCGTCTTCCTGCCAGCAGTCCCACAACGCGCAGCACGCCTCGACGACCTCGTCGGCGCGGTCATAGCGGACCTCTTTCGCAGGTAGATCCGCCAATCCGAAATTGCGCGCCTCGAAATCCGTCGTCGACGTCACGACGTTCCAGCAGGCCCGGCCATGCGAGAGATGGTCGAGCGAGGCCAGGACGCGGGCGAGGTGATAGGGATGGTGAAACGTCGTCGAGAGCGTGGCACCGAGGCCCAGATGCCGTGTCGCCCTTGCCATCACCGGCAATACGATCATCGGGTCGAGATAGGAGAGCTGGCCGCCATAGCGCAGATAGGTGTCGAAGCTGCCCTTGTAGATGTCGGGGAGGCCTAACGTGTCGGCGAAGAAACAACCGTCAAAGCGAGCCGCCTCGAGCACCCGCGCCATGTGCTCGTAGCGCTCCGGCTTAAAGATGTCGTCGAGGCCGGCCTCGGGGTGACGCCACGCGCCCGCGAGCTGTGCGGTCGGGCCAGTCTTGACATAGGCCAAGAGATGCATCTTGCGATCGCGCATCGCGGGTTCCTCCTCAAAGACCGCCGATCATCGCCGAACCGCAGCCGTCGGACCGAGCGTTTCCATGAAGCTGATCAAATAGGGCTTCCACACGGCGGCGTAGTAATGGGTAAAATGCCCGTGCGTATTGGTGCTGTAGGGGATCAGCACATAGCGGCCTTCATGGATCTCTTTCATGGCTCGCTCGACCGTTCCTAGTTCGGGCGGGTTGGCGACGTCTTCGACCGTGTTGATCAGCAGCACTTTCGCCCTGATCTTGGGAAGATCGGGTTCGGGGCTATAGTCTTCGATCGACTCGATTGCCCACAACGAGTCGTTGGCGTCACCCTTGGCGGTCCGCGCCACCCGCTCATCATAAAGCTTGTCCGCGGCTGCACGGGTCGGCGCCATTTCCTGGGTGCGCGCGGCGCTCTCGGGCATGAACGATCCCGCAGCCGCGCTGTAGATGTAGTGGGTCGGGTTTTTGTCGTAATTGCCGTTGTTCCAGTCCGGATCGTGACGGATCGCTTCGGCCGCGGCGCGGCGCATGATCCAGTTGCGCCCGCTGATCTCAACCGGCTGGCAGGAAAGCCCGACGATCCCATCCATCATATCGGGATACATCTCGGCCCACATGAAACTATGCATGCAGCCCAGCGAACTGCCGATGACGAGGCGCAGATGAGCGACTTTGAGCCCCTCGGTGACCATCCGGTGCCCGCTGTCGACCATGTCGTGATAGCGGTAGTGCGGGAAGCTACCCTTGAGTCCGTCGGAAGGCTTGCTCGAACCGCCGCGACCGAGTGCGTCGGGGATAATGATGAAGTATCGTCCGGCATCCAAAGGCTGTCCGTTTCCAAACAGTTCGTCGGCCAAAGTTGGTCGCAGCCAATTGGCGCCCGTACCCGTATTGCCCTGCAACAGCAATACGCCGTTGACGATTTCACCGGCGGCATTGCGCTGCGCAGAGCCAAGGATGCGGTAGTGCAGTTTCAGTTGAGAGAGCGTCTCGCCGCTGGCGAATTTGTAGTTCGTGATGATGAAATCGCCCTCCTGGTAGTTGGGCCAGTTGATGTTTTCGGGTTCGGCGAGAGCGGGTGTGGCGATGCCCAGGAGGGCAACTGCAACGACAGCGCGAAGCAATATGACTGAGGCTCCTCCGAGAAGGCTTGCGCAGCATGCTCGTCTGGGAACATAGCCTATAGCGTGCTGGCTCGGCTGGCATTCTGCGTGCTGCGAGCAAGAGGGAACGAAGTGGCAGACGAGCACACCGGGCGACCGCTTGCGCGGTTCGAGGATGGCGCTCTTTTGACGGGCTGCGGCCGCTTTGCGGACGATCTGCCGGTGACCAGCGCGACGCTCTCAATAAACTTTTCCCTGGGTGTGAACCGCGTCACATCTCTCGAGAGAAGCCGCAACTACTCTAACCCTCATGCGCAAATGCAAAGTCCGACTGACAAATGTCGGAGGCCATTGGCGTTGGGAGGTTGCAATGACCGTCAGCAATACTTTTGGCCCGTTTGGGTTTAATCGTTGGACCGCCCACGATACAGACGGCGGCGACGACGCTGCGGACGAGGTTCAGCTCGGAGAAAAAAACACGTTGTCGGGTGGGGATGCGGGAACGCTACCCTAATCGAGAATAGCGCGAATGTGAACATGGCGTTGGCGGTACAAAATTTGGCTACGGGTTCCGGCGTCGTGGGAGTGTACGGGAGGAGCGACGGAGCGGCCGGCGGCGGTATTGGGGTGGCTGGCGCGTGCGATGGCGGTTGGGGTGTCGCAGGGGTAGCCACTCTCCCGACCATCGACCCTCGCGGATTCCCCAATACGGTGGGGGTCTTTGGCGCCGGTGATTGGGTCGGCATCTATGGCCAGAGCCGACCTAAGGAAGGCCAGCTCCCCAGCGCGCTGCCGCCACCCGACCCGAGTACGGGCATTTTTGGCATAGGCGATGTCGCTGGCGTGGAAGGGGATTGTGATGGCACGGGCGCTGGTGTCGTTGGAAAGAGTACGGGAGGAAAAGGCGTCCTCGGAAATAGCGTTTCTGGCGCGGATATCGGGGTCTATGGACAAAGCTTGGCAAGTTTGCCCGACTCACTGGCGATTCTTCCGGGTACCGGAGTTTTCGGAACGGGCGACAATGTTGGCGTTTCTGGTGCAAGCAGGACCGGACGAGGTGGTGTATTCACCACCGGATCACGCAGCGATCCGCCGGTGGCGCAAGCGCAGCTCGTTCCCGTCGAGGTGCCGCCCGCCGATGTCGCCATTAGCGCGCCCCCGAACCGGGACTTTACGCCGCGGCTACCCAAGCTCGGTGCCGCTGGTGACATGCTGGCATTGACTGTGCCGGCGCAGGCGGAAGAGGTTATTGCAAGGCTCTGGTTTTGCGTGAAATCAGGAACTCAGACCGAACCTGCAATCTGGGCCGAGGTACCATACAGCCGAACCATCGCGGGCACCGGCCCTTAAAATCGCCAGTGCCGTGGTTACGCACGAGGGTTGGAATCGGCCGAGACCGATTGTGATTTGCAAACATTGCGGCGACTGGCTTGATCATGATGTCGATCGTATGCCACCGTCGACGGCCTCGCCTATGCCCGATGGGTGGGTAGGTCGCGGGTTGTGGATCAATGTCTTTCGGTGACGAGGATTATCATGTGTCGTAATATTAAAACACTCCATAACTTCAAACCACCCGCAACAGACGAGGAAATCCGAGCATCTTCGCTGCAATTTGTACGAAAGTTGAGTGGTTTTACTAGGCCTTCCAAGGTAAACCAACTCGCCTTCGACCGAGCCGTTGATCAAGTGGCCAGCGCGGCACACGAGTTGCTCGACTCTCTCGTGACCAATGCCCCAGCCCGCTCCCGCGACGTCGAAGCGGCAAAGGCCCGGGCCAGGACAATGGACCGCTTTCGCTCATCCGATACCGGTCGCGTCACCTAGCCGGCCGGGGATAGGATCCGTTGGCCGAGACCGAAACGCAGCCCGGCGCAGGGACCGACGCTAAAATCGAGCGCCCAATCCGTACCGCGGTGCGGCGGACAATCGGTGTCACAGTCGCGTGACCCCTTTAGCACAAGCGCTTTCGAGCATTGGAACGCCGCACTGAACTTAGGGCCGAGGTTCCGGTTGCCACCCTTTCGGCGCTGGCCCATCATAAAGAGACCACACCGGCCCGGAGGATCACGCCATGCAAAACCTCTCGCCGAACCTGCCGCCCGACACGCAGCGCGAGATGCTGCGCCGGATGCTCACCATTCGCCGTTTCGAGGAACGTGCCTCGGCCGACTACCTTGCCGGCAAGATCTACGGCGTCGTGCATTGCTACATCGGTGAGGAGGCGGTCGCCGTCGGCGTCTGCACCGCACTCGATCGCGGCGATCGGATCATCTCCACGCATCGCGGGCACGGCCACTGCATCGCCAAGGGTGCCGACCTCAACCGCATGATGGCCGAGCTCTACGGGCGGCAAACCGGCTATTGCAAAGGCAAAGGCGGCTCGATGCATATCGCCGATTTCGGCATCGGCATGCTCGGCGCCAATGGGATCGTCGCGGGTGGGATCGCGATCGTCACCGGCGCTGGCCTTGCGGCGCAGATGGAAGGCAAGGGAGGGGTCGCTGTCTCCTTCTTCGGGGACGGGGCATCGAATGCGGGCCCCTTCCACGAGTGCCTCAATATCGCGGCGACCTGGAAGTTGCCGATGCTCTACGTATGCGAGAACAACATGTATGCCGCGCAAACCGCAGCCGCTGCGACCCATGCATTGAGCGATGTCGCGGCGCGCGCGGCCGGCTACGGGATTCCTGGTGTCGTCGTCGACGGCAACGACATCTTCGCGGTCTATCAGGCCGCAAACCGCGCTGTGGAGCGGGCACGGTCGGGCGGCGGCCCGAGTTTGATCGAGTGTAAAACCTACCGCTGGCGCGCCCACACGGAGCGCCGGGGGCAGCCCGATCCCCGCGACCAAGGGGAGCGCGAAGCCTGGCAGCGGAGGGATCCGATCGCGCAGCTCGAGCGGCAGCTGAGGGAGCAGGGTGATCTCGAGGACGCCGGGATGGAGGCCATGGAGCGTGAAATCATGACCGCTCTCGAGGCCGCCGTCGCCTTCGCCGAGACCAGCCCATTTCCGACACCCGAGCAGGCGACTGAAGACGCTTTTGCGGCCTAACGCGAGGAGGAGACGATGCGGGAGCTGACCTACAACGAGGCCGCTGTCGAAGCCGTCGCTGAGGAGATGCGGCGCGATCCCAAGATCTTTTACATGTCGACCGACGCAATTGGGCCGCTGCTCAAGGAGTTTGGCGCTGAGCGGGTTAGGGCGACGCCGATCACCGAAGCGGCGCTGACCGGTATGGCGATCGGCGCGGCGGGCTGCGGCTTCCGCCCGATTGTCGACTGGCGGCAAGTGACGTTCTGCTTCGTGGCAATGGACCAGATCGTCAATCAGGCCGCCAAGATCCACTATATGTTCGGCGGTCAGGTGAGCTTCCCGATCCTCTATCGGGCGGCCGTCGGGGGTGGCGGCCAAGTCGCGGCACAACACTCGCAGTCGCCCTATTCGATGTTCATGAATGTGGCCGGCTTGAAGATGTTTCTTCCGTCGACGCCTCACGATATCAAGGGGCTCCTAAAGACCGCGATCCGCGACAACAACCCCGTCATCTCCTTCGAGTCGAGCCGGCTGATGACCCGCAAGGGGCCTGTGCCGGAGGAGGACTACACGATCCCCTTCGGCAAGGCCGACATCAAACGCGAGGGCAATGACGTGACGGTCGTCGCGCTGGCCTGGCTCGTGCACGAGGCGCTCGCCGCAGCCGAAGAGCTCGCGAAGGACGGGATCTCGGTCGAGGTCGTTGATCCGCGCACGCTCGTGCCGCTGGATACCGACACGATCCGCAACTCGGTGCAGAAAACCGGTCGCCTGGTCATCGCCGACGAAGCCGGGCCGACGGCGGGCTTCTCCGCGGAGGTCGCTGCCGTCGCCACCGAGGATGCGACGACGTTCGCGCGGCTAAAGGCCCCGGTGAGGCGAGTTTGTGCGGTGCAGGTGCCAATACCCTACAGCCCCGTCCTCGAAAATCATGTATTCCCGGACCGCAAGCGGATCATGGCCGCGATCCGCGAGGTGCTCCAAGGACGGAGGTCTGCCGAGGCGGCGTAAGCGCGGCGATGATGATCGAGGCGCGGGGACGTCGAGGACACTCGAGTTAGCTGCGAGCGGCGGCTCTCGCATCGATTGGGCCTGTAGCGTCGGAGAATGCCCCGATGCTGATCGATCAACCGGCCGATCGCAGCGCCCCTGCGTGGTGAAAGCGGCTGAGGAAGGCCTGGGTCCGCGGGTTCGTCGGGCGCACCAAGACGTCGCCGGCGGGCCCGTGCTCGGTGATCGCTCCAGCGTCCATGAACAGAACGTGGTCGGCGATGTCGCGGGCGAAAGCCATTTCGTGCGTCACGACGATCATCGTGGTGCCGTCTTCGCCGAGCTGTCGCATGACCGCGAGCACCTCCCCGACCAGCTCGGGATCGAGCGCCGAGGTGACCTCATCGAACAGCATTACTTCTGGAGACATCGCGAGCGCCCTGGCGATCGCGACACGTTGCGCCTGCCCGCCCGAGAGCTCGGCCGGGTAGCTCTGTTCCTTGCCGGCGAGACCGACTTTGGCGAGGAGGCCGCGCCCCAGCTCTGTCGCAGCGCGACGGTCCATGCGTTTTACCGTGACCGGACCCTCCATGACGTTCTGCAGTGCCGTCATGTGTGGGAACAGCTCGAAATGTTGGAACACCATGCCGATGCGCGAGCGGTACGCGGCGAGCTTGCGGCCGGTGAGCGCCTTGCCGCCGCCGCCGAAGCTGAGCTGCTGTGCGCCGACGCGGATAGTCCCCGAGGTCGGTTCCTCGAGCAAGTGGACGCAGCGCAGCAAGGTCGATTTCCCGCAGCCGCTCGGCCCGATCAGCACCACCACCTCGCCTCTGGCGACGCCCAGGGAAACGCCGCGCACAGCTGGTACCGGGCCGTAGTTCTTGACCAGATCGGCGACCTCGATCATCGGACGCTTCCCGTCGTCGTCACCGGTCAACCCGCGCCTCCAGCCTCTTCGCGAACAATGTCAGCGGGTAAAGCATTATGAAATAGATCGCCGCCGCGCTCGTGTAGACCTCGAGGGGGCGATAGGTCTCGGCAGTAATGATCGAGCTCGTATACATAAGGTCGGGCACTGCAACGACGTAGAGAAGCGCGGTGTTCTTCAGCTGGGTGATCGATTGGTTGACGAGCGGGGGAACCATCCGGCGCACCCCCTGCGGCAGCACGATCCGACGCATCAGCTGGGCATAAGTCATGCCGAGCGCGCGGCCCGCCTGCCACTGGCCGCGGCCGATCGACATCACACCGGCACGAAAGATTTCGGTGCAAAACGCGCCCATGTAGAGCGTGAGGCCGAGCCCCGCCGCCAGCCAGGCCGGAAGCGAGAAATTCAGCAGGATCGGCAGAGCATAGTAAAACCATACGATCTGTATCAGAAGCGGCGTGCACCGGAAGATCTCGACGTAGCCCTCGAGCGGCAAGGTGAGCCAGCGCTTTTGGCTGAGCAATGCCAGACCGCAGAAGACGCCGATGACGATGCCGCCCGCGACCGTCGCCACCGAATAGAGGAGTGTGATGCCGATCCCCTGCCACCAGCGGTCGGTATCGGCCAGAACCATCGCTAGGTCCCAGTGATAATGCATAGGGCGTACTCTTCAGCCAAGCCGGGAGCGGCGACCGTAGCCGCCACAGGCCCGTTGCTGGCTCAGAACCGGACGTTCTCCGGAATGCTCGTTGCGCCGGCGCTTTCGAGATACTTCTTGATCCGGCCCTCCGTATAGCCAAGCAGATTGTTCCACTCGGCCCAGGCCTGCAGAAATTTTTGCAGCGTGTTGTTGTCTTCCCGCCGCAAGCCGATGTAGGAGGGCAGATAGACAACCGGCGTCGGCAGCACGAAGTCGCCGAGATCCGGGTTGCGGTTCTTCGCGACGAGCGCCCCGAAGACGGCCGTGACCATTGCATCGGCGCGGCCCGAAGTGACAGCGAGCGCGGTAGAAGCGACGTCGTTCAACTTGACCCGGGTCGCCTTCGGCGCCACCTTCTGTAGGATGACGACGTCCGCCGAGCCGAGCATCGCCGCGATCTTGACTTCCGGTTTGTTGTAATCCTCCCAGGTGCTGGCCCTGAACCCGTTGTGGTTGACTGCGTACCAGTAGAGATTGTAGGCGGGGCCGGCGAAGTCGATCACCAACGCCCGTTTGGGCGTTGCTTGCAGCCCGAACTGGAGGTCGGTCTTGTTGGACTGCAGGTCGAGGACGCAGGTCGCCCAGGTCGTCTCCACGGGGACCGATTCGACGCCCATTTCCTTGGCGACGTCCTCGACCATTTCGACCAAGAACCCTGTCCACTTGCCGCTCGTCTTGTCGCGATACCAATTAGGCGGGTAGTCGACCGCCCCGTATCGGAGCTTGCCGGTGCGTTTGATCTGGTCCCAGGTCGACTCTGCGGCGGCGGGCACGACCGCCAGCAACACAGCGGCCGCGATCGCGGCGAAGATCGACGGCAGCGACAATTTGGCTCGCATGTACTCTCCCACGCGCGCAGGGTTTCGTTCGTACCCCACTCCCCTTAAGGAGCATCGTATCCGTCGGCGCAAATGCTGCAAGATCCCTGCCATAGCGTTGTTGCCGGCGCCGGACTCAACAAGTGAGATTTAGAGTACGCGCCTTTGTCGTGGGGGATCCGATCCCTCAGTCTCTCTCTTGGGGTGGGCTAAGCGGCCCGCGCCGGCCGGGACGCCGCGGCTTTGACCTAAACCACGCCCCAAAGCGCTCCCGTTCAGAGGCCGGGAAGCTTTGGCGTTTCCTTCCAGGCGGGGCGGGCGCGGATCGTGTCGAGATAGGCGGTGACCCCAGGAAACTCGCCGTAGCTGAAACCGGCCCTGTCGACCACGTTGAGGATCGGACAATAGGCGCAATCCGCCAGGCTGAAGTCGGCGCCCAGAAGCCATCTGTTATTCGCGAGCTGGCCCTCAACGACCCTGATCACGTCGGGCAGAGCCTTTTCCCCGCGTGCGATCGTGGCTTCATCGGGTGTAAGTCCGAGCACCTTCGCACGGATGCGAAGGGCTACTTCGCTCGCCGGTGGCGTAAGATGCCCGGAAAGAAAGAAGAGCCATTTGAGGGCATTCGCCCGCCCTGCCGCGGATGTGGGCCATAGCCTGCCGGTTTTCTCTCCCAAATAGGCGAGAATCGCGTGTGATTCCTACAGCGTGAGGTCGCCATCGACGAGTACCGGAACCCGGCCGAATGGATTAAGTGCCATCAAGGCGGGTTCCCGCTGTTCTCCTTTCGTCAGGTCGACCGGGATCATCTCGCAGTCGAGCCCGAGTTCCAGCAAGGCAAACTTGACCTTCTGCGGATTGGGTGACGGGAAAGGTAGAGCTTCATCGTTTACCTCCTCGACTATCGCCTTCACCTGTTCGAGTCGTCGTCCGCGTGGGCGACGTATTTGCCATAACCTATACCCCAGCATTGTATCTTGGCAGCGGCGTTCGTTAATATGCCGATTTCATTGGTGCGGACGGCGGGACTCGAACCCGCACTCCCTTTCGAGAAGCAGATTTTAAGTCCCGGAGCGTCGAGTTCTGGATAATTCTCGACTAATCGATTCACCAGATAATTCAATTCATTACGTCACGTTGATCGCGGCGACCAAGGCTCCGGATGTCTCGAACGTTCTGTGTCGATCTTGGCAGGATTGCACCGAAATTACACACGATCGTGACAGTGGTTTGCGATGATGTCGGACGGTTACTAAACGGGTCGCCTGCACGCGGGGCGGCCCTGATCATCGAGAGCGAGATGTTCGGGGACCGTCGCACACCGAGGCAATGACGCAACAGGAAGGGTCAGCTCCACCTATCGCGCAGGCAGGCACCGATGTTGACCGGCTCTGCCGGTCGCAGCTCGCTCGCGCGTTAGTCCGCCCGTCAGCGTCTAGCTGGGATCGCGAGTATTCTCACGCTCCAGTGATGTCACATCACCCGGAGTGATATCACTACGTGATGTAACATTCCACTCAAGCGTCGCGCTCGCTGGGTGCAAGGTCGCGGCATACGCCAAGAGTTCGAGAACGCGACGTTTCTGGTCCTCTACAGGCATTCGAGCCAAGGATTGCGGGCCACCATCGCTTTGGTCTTTCGGCTTGCCGAGGGCGCGATCGAGGATCGAATTCGCCGCGACCGCGATCACCCGACGATCGGCGGGGGCGACCTTACTGTGCCATTCAGCCTTTTATGAGGCGCGCGCCTAAGTCGTCTTGGCGGCGAGCAAGTCGCGGATCTCCTCGAGCAGCACCTCGCTCCGCGGCGGCGCGGCAGCCGCCGGCTCCTGATGCAAATGCAAACGGGTGAGCGCCTTGATCAGCCAAAAGACCGCCAGACCAACAATCAGGAACTGCCCCTATGTTTCCCGATAAATCAAATCCTTAGCGATTTGGTGGGACACTTTTTTTCCCGCCATTTCTCGCGCGTTTTCGGAACGAGTGTCCCACCACCACGTCGCTGCGAGAGCCAATAAAAAATCCATTTGGGGTGCCTTTGAATTTGCCCGCGAACCGCGAAAACTTACGGCGTTGGCGCTTGGTTCTGCTGTTGCATGCGCTGCATTGCCGCCCGCTGGTCGGAGGTGGCCTGCTGCTCGAACTTGCGCAACGCGTAAGGCGACAGCCGCGCTCGCGGATCTTCGGCAACCTTGAGGCGATAGGCAATTCGCGCTTTTGACATACCGAGATCGGTCATCTGCCGCACCGCTTCGGCCTTGTTGCCGCTGCGAATCAAATCGTTGATCCCCGACATCGCCGCCAGCGTATGCTGCTTGTTCTGCCGCTCGGCATCCAGCATGAGGCCAACTTCCGGGCCGCCCGGCGCACCGCGCGACACGGTGAAGCCGAGGAACGGGGCGACAGTTTGCGCAACATCGCCTTCGCGGACTTGGCCGGAAGCGATCCTTGACAGTGCCGTGAACTGTGTTTCCGGGACTTGCGAGCGCATGAACTCCCAGGCGATACGCCCGATATTGCTGGCGACGCCGCCGACTCCCTTGGCGTCCGGATCATAGACTTGCCGGCTGAAGCCGCGATCATTCATCAACGTGTTGGTGATCGGCCGCGCGAGGATGCCTTCGGCATTGCGCGCCATCTGCAGAGGCTGCTGCAGCCAGCCGACAAATTCCTCCCCGATCTTGCCGATGGGCGTTCGCAGATAAAGTGCCGTGCCGTCACTGGCATAGGTCCAGAGAATGCGCGCCGTCTTGCCGGGCTCGTTTTGCGACAAGGGGCTCAATCCCGCGATCGTGTCGAGAAAGCCGAGCGGGTTGAGCGCATCGAGCGGGTGCTCGCGGATGCGGTCAAGGGTGCGGCTCAACAAGCCAGTGTATTCCTTCTCGACATCGGAGGCCGACTGATCGTGCAGCATCATGCCGAGACCGGTCTGCAATAATGCGTTGAGCCCATAGAACATCCCGACATCGACCGCAAAGGTGCGGATCGCCTTGGCCCGCGCGTAGGACACTGCTTGCGCGCGCCCAACTTCGCCGAGATCGCGGATCAGTTGCCCCTGCACGTCGCGCGGCAACCCCGCAAAAAGATCTTTCATAACGAGTTCGCTCCCCGCGAGCCTGTCGGGCTTTTTGCTCAGCTCAGTTCAGAGCAGCGCAAACGCGTCCTGGCAGTCGACCATCCAGTCGGTTCTGGATTGACCGATTTGCCGCGAGTGAAGCAACGGCGCTAAGGGCGCGCCTTATTCGTACTCGCCCTTTCCCGCACTAATCCAATCATCTCCGCTCCGCGGCGGCCGCCCTGCCGCGTCGGACGGCAAAGCGTTAGACGATGCTGCCATATTTGCGGGCGAATTCGCTATCCGGGTAATGCGTGCAAGCCTGATCTCTGAGCCACGCGGCAGCTTCGGCGAACGTGCTGGCCTTGCCTTCGGCCTTATACCCGTTCAGCGCATCGCCGAGCTTCAGGTCAATTCCGCCATCCCATAACCATGAGATCGAGGTGTTGATCTCGCTCGCGTAGAGATCATCGAGGATTGCCCCGATGTTTCGATCCTGTGTGCTCATCTGCAATTGACCCTCGTAACAAATAGTTAACGACCCTACCTGGCCTTCATGCACCTTGACCTAACAGACGAAGAAGCTGCCGCTCTGATCAAGGAGCTGTCCGACATCATCGAGCGCGATCGGTACCCATTCTCGCCCCGCATCATGATGCTGAAGGCGATCGTCGCCAAGCTGAGGCCGGAGCCGGTTCGTGAGCCCCTGCTGCCGCAAAAGAGGTACGAGCCACCGAGCAAGGGCAGATACCGGCGACGCGGCTAGGCCTCGATCGGGAATGGGGCAAACCCAATTTGCAAGCCCGCCCAGCTCGGATGCGTCAACAGCGCGCCTTTGTGACCACAGCGTGAGCAGCGCGCCGAGCGGCGCAGCACATCGCTCGATACGTCCGCGCCCCAACGGATGATTAGCGGGGCTAGTGCGATCGATCGGTAATGTTTGCAGGCGGGGCAGTTAAGCCAGAGCCACGGCGTGCTACGCCGGAGCTGCCCCATCGTAGGAACCGGTGGAAGCGTTTTTGATTGCCTGACCAAGCCAACCGGCCTTGCCATAGTTCCCTATTTGTTCTAACTCTCTATGATCGCGAAAGTCAAACGAGAGACGCCGGCCTGCGCGCTACGCCCTTAGCCCACGGCGGCTCTCCGGTCGTTCGGCAG
>Ga0306920_100000653_pt1 | contig 40899 bp, 35 predicted proteins | sample flu12Cox44000170_FD_204666 | JGI IMG/M metagenome (GOLD analysis project Ga0306920, IMG submission 204666) | Lab enrichment of tropical soil microbial communities from Luquillo Experimental Forest, Puerto Rico - flux4day.12C.oxic.44.000.170 (v2)... | ecosystem: Environmental > Terrestrial >... | reverse complement strand
CAGCTGCAGCGGCGCCGCGCTGGTATAGGTCAGGAATTGCTTGGCCGCCCGGACCGCGGCGACCAACGGCGCGGCGGCGCACACCCATCCCACCTTCCACCCGGTGAAGGAGAACGTCTTGCCGCCCGACGAGATGGTGACCGTGCGCTCGCGCATGTCGGGCAACGTGGCCAGCGGGACGTGCGTGCCCTCGAAGACCAGGTGCTCGTACACCTCGTCGGTCACCGCCAGGAGGTCGTGGGCGGCGCACAGGGCGGCGACCTGCCCCAATTCGTCGTGCGTGAACACCTTGCCGGTCGGGTTGTGCGGGGTGTTGAGGAGCACGAGGCGGGCACGCGGCGATGCGCACGCCGCCGCCAGCTCGGCGGGGTCGAAGGACCAGTCGGGCGGGTGCAGGCGCACCAGCCGGGGCACGGCGCCGGCCATGGCGGTGCACGCCGCGTAGGAGTCGTAGGAGGGCTCGAACATGACGACCTCGTCCCCGGGCTCGCAGAGCGCAAGCAGGCTGGCGGCGATGGCCTCGGTCGCCCCGACCGTGACGAGGACCTCCCGCTCGGGGTCGTAGTCGAGGCCGTACCAAGCGCGCTGGTGCGCCGCCACGGCGCCGCGCAGCTCGGGGACGCCGTGGCCCGGCGGGTACTGGTTGTGCCCGCGGCGGATGGCCTCGACGGCGACCTCGCGCAGCTCGTCGGGGCCGTCGCTGTCGGGGTAGCCCTGGCCGAGGTTGAGCGCGCCGGTGGCGGTGGCCAGCTCGGACATGGTGGCAAAGATGGTCGTGGCGTAGGGCCGCAGGCGCCGGGCCAGATACGCGTCCCCCGCTGCCACCGGCCCGATCGTACCAACGGCCTTTTCGGGCGCCTATCGTCGGCGGACCGTGTTCAGCCTGGCCCAATTCAACATGCACTGCGGGATCGACGGCTGGGGTCGGCCCTACGACTTCGTCGGGGTGATCGCCGGCTTCGCCGCGGACGTGATCGTGCTCGAGGAGTCCTGGACCCCGGAGGGCTCCGACGCAAGCCAGGCCGCCCAGGCGGCGGCACGGCTCGGCTACCAGGTCGTGGAGCACGTGCTCGGTGAGGGGCGCCGCGTGCGTCCGAACCCCGACGCGGGCGACTCGTGGATCAAGCAGCCGTCGTGGACGCCCGCCAACCGCGCGCTGTTCATGGACGGCATCAAGCCGCAGCCGCTCAGGGTGCAGCGCCTCGCCCGCTGGCAGGAGGCCGAGCGCGGGCAGTGGGGCATCGCCGTCCTGGTGCGGCCAGGCCTGCCGATTGAGGCGACGCGCCTGCTCCACATGGGCGTGCTGCGCGCCGACCAGGTGCGCCGCGCTGCGCTGGTGGTCGACCTGACCGCCGAGGGCCGGCCGATCTCGGTCGCCGGCACGCACATGTCCCACCTCCACTTCGGATCGCACCGCAACTGGGCCGAGCTCCGCAGCCAGCTGCGCCACGGGGCCCGCCCCGACGCGGTGCTGGCCGGCGACATGAACACCTGGGGACCGCTCGTGCACGTCTTCATACCCGGGTGGCGGCGGGCGGTCATCGGCCGCACCTGGCCCGCCTGGCGGCCGCACAGCCAGATCGACCACATCATGGTGCGCGGCGCGCTGCGCCCGTACGACGGCGAGGTGCTGGAGGACGCGGGCTCGGACCACCGGCCCGTGCGCGTGGAGCTGGGGTTCTAAGAGGGCGGCGAGCCGTCGCCGGCCATCGCCCGCACCGCCTCGTCGACGGTCGGGAAGAAGCGGTTCTCGCCGATGCGTGCCGCCAGCCCGCTGCGCCGCAGGCTCTCGTGCAGGTGCACGCCGGCGCGTGCGACCCCGAAGGCGATGCCGTCGCGCTCGCAGCGGTCGAGTACCCGCTCCAACGCGCGCGTCCCGGTGAAATCGATGTCGGACTGCCCGACGGTGTCGAGCACGAACACGCGCACCGGTGCCCCCTCGCGCAAGGCGCCCGACACCTCCGCCCGGAAGTGCACCGCGTTGGCGTACCAGATGGGCGTGGCGAAGAGCGTGACGAGCACCCCCGGGACGGTCTGGGCCGACGGGTCGAGCGACTGGCGCTGCCAGCTGGTGGTCCCGGGGATCCGACCCATGACGTGGAGCTTGGGTCGGGCGCTGACCCGGATGCGGTCCAGGATGGCGAGCACGACGGCGACGGCGATGCCCTGCTGGATGCCGACCAGGACGACGGCCAGCAGCGTGGCGGCGGCCAGCGCGAACTCGAAGGCGCTGAAGCGGAAGATGGCAACGAGGTCGCGCCAATTGAAGAGGTGGTAGGCGACATAGATGAGGATGGCGGCCAGCGTGGCCAGCGGCACGTCTCGGAAGATGTTGGCGACGGGGATCAGCAGCACGACCGCCGCCGCCGCACCCAGCGGGCCGGCTTGCGTGCGCCCGCCCGCCGTGGCCACGGCTCCGCTGCGCGGGGGGCTCGCGTTGACGGGGAAGGCGCCGACCAGGCCGGCCAGGACGCTCCCACCGCCGACGCCGGCGAAGTCGCGTCCCGCGTCGATCTCGTACTCGCCCCGGTCGGCGAAGGCGCGTGTGGTGGCCGCCGTCTGGGTCACGACGACCAGCGCCACCACGCCGGCGAGCGGGCCGACGCTCGCGATGGCTGACCACGACAGCCCTGTGAGGCCGAGGTGTGGCGCCCCGGTGTGCACGGTCCCGAGCACGGCCACGCCGTGCGACTGCAGGTCGAGCGCCGCCACGAGCCCGGAGGACGCGACCAGTCCGATCAGCGCACCGGGGATCCGGTGGCCGATGCGGGCGCACACGATCATGGTGGCCAGCACGCCCAGACCGATGAGCAGTGACCACCCGTTGACCTCGTTCAGGTGGTGTGCCACGTAAGAGACGCGCTGTTGGTTGTCGCCGCTCGTCGGCGGCAGGCCGAGGAGGTCGGGCAGTTGATGGGCGACGATGATCACCGCGACGCCGGAGAGGAAGCCCGTGCTGATGGGCACGGAGAGGAACTCGGCGATCCAGCCGAGGCGCAGCAACCCGACCAGCAGGACGGCGATGCCGACCATCACCGCCAGGATCCCCACCAAGGCGACGTAGTGCGGCGAGCCGGTCGCCGCCAGCGTGGCGACGCCGGCGGCGAAGAGCGGGGCGATGGTCGAGTCGGCGCCCACCGACATCTGCGGGTTGGACCCGAGCAGGGCGAAGACCACCGTGCCGGCCACGAAGGCGTAGAAGCCCGTGATGGGGGGCATCCCGGCCAGGCGGGAGGTGGCCAGCTGCTCGGGCACGGCGATCACCAACAGGGTCAGCCCGGCGGCCAGGTCCGCGCCCGCCCACGCCTGCCGGTACCCGTGCAGCGAGGTGAAGACGGCCGGCGGGCGCACGGCGACATCTTCGCCGACCGTCCCGGCCGGGCCCGTGATGCCGGCGACGTCGGCGGTGCCGTCGGTGCCGTGTGAATAGTCTCGGTGCCGATGAGTGATTACCCCTACGCCGACCGCTTCGCCGTCCACCGCGCGCTCCCCGAATCGGGCACGTCGCGCCAGGAGGTCCTCGCCGAGCTGCATGCGATGGCGACCGAGGAGGACGCGTTCTGGGAGACCGGCAAGTGCTCGGGGACCATGTACTGCGGGGATCACGACCACTACCACTTCATGAACGAGGCGTTCGGCCTCTTCGCCCACGTCAACGTGCTCCAGCGCGACATGTGCCCGAGCGCTACGAAGTTCGAGGCCGAGATCATCGCCATGACGATCGGGCTCCACGGCGGCGAGTCCGCCCGCGCGGCCGGCGACGAGCCCTGCGGCCTGGTCACCACCGGCGGGACCGGCAGCATCCTGCACGCGATCCTCGCCTACCGCGAGCACGCGGCCCAGACCCGCCGCGTGGAGCGCCCCAACGTGATCAAGCCGGAGACCGCGCACCCCGCCTTCGACAAGGCCTGCCACCTGTTCGGGGTCGAGCTGCGCCGCGCGCCCGTCGACCCCGTGACGACGCGCGTCGACGTGGACTGGGTGCGTGACCATGCGGACGAACGGACGGTCGCCCTCATCGGCTCGGCCTGCAACTACGGCTACGGCACCATCGACCCCATCGTCGAGCTCAGCGAGGTCGCGCTCGAGCGCGGGATCGGGCTCCACGTCGACGCCTGTCTCGGCGGCTTCATCCTCCCCTTCGGCCGCGAGCTCGGCTACGACATCCCCGCCTTCGACTACTCCGTCCCCGGCGTCACCTCCATCTCGGCCGACACCCACAAGTACGGCTACGCGTTCAAGGGATCCTCCGTCTTGAGCTTCCGTTCCAAGGAACTGCGCAACGCGCAGTACTTCTACCTGACCGACTGGAGCGGCGGGAAGTACACGTCCCCGGGCATGGAGGGCTCACGCTCGGGCGGGCTGATCGCGGCGACCTGGGCCTCCATGGTCCAGCTCGGTCACGCCGGCTATCTGGGCTACGCGCGCCAGATCTTCGAGACCTCGTCCGCCATGCAGGACGCCGTGCGCTCGCACCCCGAGCTGCGCCTCGTCGGGCACCCGACCTTCCTCTTCTCGTTCACGTCCGACGCGTTCGACATCTACCACGTCAACGACTTCATGCGGACGAAGGGTTGGCGCTTCAACGGGCAGCAGTACCCGAACGCCCTGCACATGGCGGTCACGCGGCCGCAGACGCAGCCCGGCGTGGTCGAGGCCTTCGAGGCCGACCTGGCCGATGGGGTGGCCTACGCCAAGGAACACGCGGACGAGTCGCCGCGCTCGGGCGCCATCTACGGCGGCGTGGCGGGGGGGATGACGAGCGAGGCCGACGAGTTCATCCGCGCCGTGATGGCGGACATGCTCGACGGACAGTCGTCGATTCCACCCACGTGAGCAAGGCCGAGGTGGCGGCCGGCGACCCGGACCATCCCACCGGCCCGCCGCGCCCGTGGGTCGACGGGTGCGTCGCCGCCCAGCGCGCGCTGGACGCCGCGCTCGAGGGTCTCAGCGACGAGCAGGCGCGGGCGCCGAGCCGGCTCGAGGGCTGGAGCGTGGGGCACGTGCTGACGCACGTGGCGCGCAACGCCGACAGCGTCGTGTGGCGCCTCGAGGGCGCGGCCCGCGGGGAGGTGCGCGACCAGTACCCCGGTGGCCTGGAGCAGCGGCGGGCCGAGATCGAGGCGGGCGCCGGCCGGCCGGCCGCCGAGCTCGTGGCCGACGTGGCGCGCACCTCGGCGGCGGTCGAGGCGACGATGGCCGCGCTGTCGCCCGCGGCATGGGCCGCGCCGTCGCGCACGTCGCGGGGTGTGACAGAGCCGTCGCGTGACGCCGTGTTCTCCCGGTGGCGCGAGGTGGTCGTGCACCACGGCGACCTCGGCCTCGGCCCGGTCGACTGGCCGCCGGCGCTCGTCGCCACGTGGCTCCCGCGCGAGCTGCCCCGACTCGCCGAGCGGGCCGACCCGACAGGGCTCCTGGCATGGGTCGTCGGACGAGGCCCGGCGCCCAACCTCGATCCCTGGTGACGCCGTCAGCGGCGTGCCGCGTCGGGCGTCAGGACGAGACGAAGGCGTTGCCGGCCCGGTCGACGGCCACGCAGTAGGCCGTCGTCGGGCACGAGACGCTCGTGAGGGCGTGGCCGGCGTCGATGAGCGTGCCCGAGGTCCAGCTCGTGCCGTTGAAGCCGAAGACCCGTCCGAGCGAGTCCACGGCACGGCAGAACACGGCGGTCGGGCACGAGACTCCGGTGAGGCCCGAGGCGTTGGTGCCGGCCAGCGGCGGTTCGCTCGCCACCGACGCGGGCGGGGAGAACCCCTGGCCGTTCCAGGTGAGCGCGCCGCCGTTGCTGTCGACGAGCACGCAGAACGAGGTGGTCGCGCACGAGACGGAATTCAGCTGGCCCGCGGCGTCGGCGTCGTTGGGCTGGGTCCAGGTGTGGCCGTCCCAGACCGAGGGGCCGCCCTCGGCGGCCACGCAGAAGGCGGGCGTGACGCACGAGATCTGGTTGGCCGCACCCCAGGCTCCGAGGTTGCCGGACCAGCTCCGGCCGTCGTAGTTGAACGAGTTGCCCTCGCCGTCGATCGTGATGCAGAAGGACGGACCGGTGCAGGCGACAGCCGTGAAGCCCTGGGCGGCGGCGATGGTGGTCGGCGCTTGCCAGCCCATGCCGTTGTAGAACGCGACCTGGTTCAGGTTGGGTGCGGCCGCGCAGAACCCCGGGGTGGCGCAGGCAAGGAAGGACGCACCCTGCGGCGAGGGTGCGGGCACCGGCGGACCGAGTGGGGTGACCTTGTCGTAGAACAGCTCGAAGGTCTGTCCGGCGGTCGAGCCGGCGAGGCAGACCCCCGCGGCGGGGCACGACACGACCGAGAGGTCCGCTCCAGGCGCCATCGGGATGGCCTTGGACCAGCTGCCGGCCGGGCCCGTGGTCGTGGTGGTGGTGGCCTTCGCGGTCGTCGTGGTGGGTGCGCCCGACCCGGTCGACGCTCCGCCGCAGCCCGCCACGAGCAGGGCGAACGCCGCGGCGGCGGCCACCGCGCCCAGCCGTCCCACCCCCGCCCGCACTAGCGCTGTGCGGGGAGGCCGTTCGCCTCGAGCGGGCGGTGCCGCGACCAGGTGTCCAGCACGATCAGCGTCTTGGTGCCGGTCACCCGGCCGCGCCGGCGGAGCTGCTCGATCACCTGTCCCAGGCGTTCGACGTCGGGCACCTGCAGCCAGACCAGGGCGTCGGGGTCACCGGCCGTGGTGAAGACGGCCTGGACCTCCGGGAGCTGCATGGCCGTCTCCTTGATCTCTTGGAGGTCGGCGGTACCGGCGAAGCGCACCTCGGTGAAGGCCTGGATGGGGCGTCCCGCCTTGCGGTGGTCGACGACCACCGTGTACCCGGCAATCACGCCGGTGCGCTCCAGACGCTCGATGCGCCGGGTGACGGCGGAAGCCGAGAGCGAGACCTGTTCGCCGATGTCCGCCATGGTCCGCCGGGCATTGTGCGACAGCAATTCGATGATCTGGTGATCGATTGGGTCGAGCTCCTCTGTTCCCATGGGTTGTCAGCCTAACGAAGGCGGGTTGTCTTGCACGTTCAGTGCATCTTGGGGGGCGAAGTTCAGCTCTCCGTTGCGTGACCGGGTGTCAACAGACCGCGGGGACGCCGGCCGGGTGCTCAGGCGACCGCGGTCAGGGCGGTCGCGGCGGTCAGGCGGTGAGGCGGTGGAGGCGGTGAGGCGGTGGACCGACACGGCGTAGTCGTCCTCGGGACCGAAACGCCGGCGGTCCCAGGTGGACCAGCGGTCCTCGAGCACCAGACCGGCCGCGGCGGCCAGGGCGTCGTGTTGCTCGGGACCGAACCCGCCCGGCCGGAGCGAATACCCGGCGACCAGGCGCCCGCCGGGGACGAGCCAGCGGGCCGCGTTGGCGATGACCCGGCCCTCCGTGCCCGAAGCGACAAAGATCAGCACGTTCCCCGCCATGACCACGACGTCGAAGATGCGTCCGAGCTCGAGTCCGGGGTCGCTCAGGTCCCCCTCGATCCACGCGAGGTCCGGGGCCTTGTCACGGGCGCTCTCGAGCATGGCCGCGTCGGCGTCCACCCCGACGACCGGATGCCCGCGACGGCTCAGCTCAATCGCCACGCGGCCCGTGCCGCACCCCGCGTCGAGCACGGATCCGGGGCCGTACGAATCGACGAGCGCGGCTTCCCCGTGGACGTCGACGCCGGCCGAGGCCAGCCGGTCGAACCGATCGTCGTAGGCGGCCCCGCGCGGCACATCACTCTGGTGCCAGCGGTCGTGCACCGTCGGCTACGGGTTCGAACTCCCGGCAGGCACGCTCCGCGTCGTGGCGCCCGCGGGGAGCATGAACAGGCTGGCCGGTGGGTTCGACGAATACGCGGTGAGCACGACGTAGTCGGACGCCGTGCCCGAATAGGCGAGGACGCCCTGCTTGGTCACGCAGTACTTGGCCGTCCTCCCGTGCACCGAGACGGTGACGCAGGTGGACGGCTGGCCCGCGAAGGTGGCCGACGACGACGACGCCTTGACACCGAGCACTCTCGACAGGATCCCGTGTCTCGCTAGGGCGAACGCGCCCCGAGCGAGGGCGGGGCTGAAGGTGTTCTCCAGGGAGAGCAGGGGGTTCGATCTGTGCACCGAGATGCAGGTGGTCGTCCCGGTGCCAGCGCCGGAGTTACCCGAGGTGCCGGTGCCGCCAGAACTGCCGGTACCGCCGGAGCTGCTCTTGGTCGGGCAGTAGTACGTGGTCTTCCCGTCGTCGATGACCTGTCCACCCGATGCCGAGAAGTTCGACTTGGGCGGTTTTTGCGCGATCGTCACCGTGCTGGTCTTGCCGCCGGCGACCGCAGAGTAGGTCGCCCAATAGGTCAGGTGTCTGGCCCGATTGGTGCTGTTGATCAGCGCGTTCAGGTTGGCGTTCGAGACCGGTTTGGCCGAGGCCACGGCCGGGCTCAGCGCGAGCGCGGCCACGCCCAAGACGGCGGCGGCGAGAGCGGCGCGACGTGGGCCCATCGCCGAACGGTAGCAAGACCCCTCGCGGGACGGTCGGCGGGTCTTGCGGCCTCGGGCCGGGCGGCCTGCACCGATCGGTAACGTGAGCGCGATGTGTCTCCTGGTGGTCGCGTCGCGCGTCGTCCCCGAAGAGCCGCTGCTCGTCGGGGCCAACCGCGACGAGGTGCTCGACCGGCCCGCCACCGCGGTCGCGGTGCTCGAGACGGGACCGCCCCGGATCTTGGGCGGGCGCGACGACCTGTCGGGCGGTACCTGGCTCGCCGTTAACGAGCACGGTGTGTGCGCCGGCCTCACCAATCAGCCGCTGGGCGAGGCCAAGGACCCGACCAAGCGTTCCCGCGGCGAGTTGCCGCTCGCACTGGCGCGCCACCGCTCCGCCTCCGAGGCCGTGGCGTCGTTCGTCCAGACCTACCGGCCGTCCGACTACAACGGCGCGTGGATGCTCGTGGGCGACCGCAACGCCGCGTTCTTCGTCGACTTCACCCGGCCGGAGGGCGCCACCGCCGTACCACTCCCCCCCGGCATCCACGTCCTGGAGAACCGTGGGCTCACGGACGTGTCGCCGAAGGTCGACCTGGTGCGCCAGACGCTGGGCACGCCGACCGATGCCGAGGAGGTCGTCGCCGCCTTTCGCCGCACGCTGGTCGACCACCGCATTCCGGACGGTGACGAGCGTGCCAACGGGGCGAACTGCGTCCACCTCGAGTCGTTCGGCACGCGTTCGTCGTGTCTCATCCGCGTCCCCGCGGGCGAGGGCGTGCCGCGTCTGTGGGTCGCCGACGGACCACCCTGCGCCTCGGAGTACCGGGACGCGTCGGTGCTCTGGGAGGCGCAGACGGCTCAGCCGCGCACGAGCGGCTTGTAGCGCAGCCGGTGCGGCTGGTCCGCTTCGGCACCGATGCGCCGACGGCGGTCCGCTTCGTAGTCGCTGAAGTTCCCTTCGAACCAGCGGACCTCGGAGTCCCCTTCGAAGGCGAGGACGTGTGTGGCCACTCGGTCGAGGAACCAGCGGTCGTGGCTGATCACGACGGCGCAACCGGGGAAGGCCAGCAATCCATCCTCCAGCGCGCGCAGCGTGTCGACGTCGAGGTCGTTCGTCGGTTCGTCCAGCAACAGCACGTTGCCGCCGCTACTGAGCACCTTGGCCAGCAGCACGCGGTTCCGTTCCCCACCGGAGAGCTTCCCGACCTGCTTCTGCTGGTCGCTGCCCTTGAAGCCGAAGCCGGCCACGTAGGCGCGGGCGTGCATCTCGCGACCTCCGACGACCATTCGATCCGCTCCGCCGGTGATCTCCTCGAACACGGTGGCCTCGCCGGCCAGCGTCTCTCGGGTCTGGTCGACGTAGGCGAGGACCACGCTCGACCCGATGGCCAGCGACCCCTCGTCTGGCTTCTCCTCACCCACCATCATCCGGAACAACGTCGTCTTCCCGGCGCCGTTCGGGCCGATGACGCCGACGATGCCGCCGCGCGGCAGGGTGAAGGTGAGCCCGTCGACGAGCAGGCGGTCGCCGTACCCCTTCACGACGCCGTCGGCCTCGACAACCTGGTCGCCGAGGCGAGGCCCCGCCGGGATCGCAAGCTCGACGCCATCGGTGCGGCGTTCCGCGGCCTCCGCTTCGGCCACGAGGTCGTTGTAGGCCGTGATCCGTGCCTTGCCCTTGCTCTGCCGGGCGCGCGGTGACATCCGGATCCAGTCGAGCTCGCGGGCCAAGGAGGCCTGCCGCGCCCGGTCCGCCTTCTCCTCGACGGCGAGCCGAGCCTGCTTCTGCTCCAGCCACGACGAGTAGTTGCCCTCCCACGGGATCCCCGCTCCGCGATCGAGCTCGAGGATCCAGCCGGCGACGTTGTCGAGGAAGTAGCGGTCGTGCGTCACCGCGACCACCGTGCCCGGATACTCCTGCAACGTCCGCTCCAGCCAGGCGACGGACTCGGCGTCGAGATGGTTGGTCGGCTCGTCGAGGAGCAGCAGGTCGGGTTTCGACAGCAGGAGCCGGCACAGGGCGACGCGCCGCCGTTCGCCGCCCGACAAGGTCGTGACGTCTGTGTCCCCTGGCGGCAGCCGGAGCGCGTCCATGGCGATGTCGAAGGTCCGCTCGAGGTCCCAGGCGCCCGCGGCGTCGATCTTCGCCTGGAGGTCGGCTTGCTCGGCCAGCAATGCCTCGATGTCGGCACCCTCGTCGCCGAACGCCGCGCAGACCTCGTTGAAGCGGTCGACCAGCGCCTTCACCTCGCCCACGCCCTCGGCCACGTTGCCGGCGACGTCTTTCGCCGGGTCGAGGCGGGGCTCCTGGGGGAGGTAGCCGACGGTGAAGCCGGGCGTCAGCCGGGCCTCACCGCTGAACCCGTCGTCCTCTCCCGCCATGATCCGCAGGAGCGAGGACTTCCCCGAGCCGTTGGCGCCGATCACCCCGATCTTGGCGCCGGGATAAAAGGAGAGGTTGATCCCCTTCAGGACTTCCCGGTCGGGTGGGTAGAAACGCCTGAGCCCCCGCATGGTGTAGATGAACTGCGCCGGCACGGCGACCAGTGTGCCCGATGTCAGGCGACGCCGATCGCCTCGCGCAATCCACGCTGCACGCCCGTTGCAGGGGATCGTCAAGGGATTGCCACCAAACCGCCACCGGAGCGGTGGACGCTGGCAACCGGAACCGCCTAGTAAGTGCGCCTTCAAGAACCGGAAGGAACATCCTCTTGGCGATCCGGCATATTCCCCTCTCCCGCGCGCGGCGTCGCGCGGGAGCGTGGCTCATCGGGCTCGCGGCAGCAGCAGCGCTCGGAGCCGCTCCCTTGCAGGCGGCGGCAGCCGGGCCGCGCTCGGCGCCCGCGTCGGCACACAACGCCGGCCTCAAGGCCTCCGATCAGAACCCGCTCACGACCTCGCCGGGGTCGACACGCAACGAGAGCTCCCAACCCTCCGACCAGAGCGCGCACACGACGTCGCCGACGGCGCCGCTCGGCAGCGCTGCACCATCGAGCTCCTTTCCCGGGTACCGCATCGTGAGTACGGCGGGTCTGGTCGGCACCTACGGTGAGCCGTTCATTGCTTCGCTCGGCGCCACGAACCTCCAGTCGTCGGTGGTCGGCATGGCCGGCACGCCCGACGGGTCCGGGTACTGGCTCGTCGCGGGCGACGGCGGCGTCTTCGCGTTCGGCGATGCCGGCTTCCACGGATCGCTGAGCGGGCAGACGCTCCAGCGCGACGTCGTCGGGATCGCCTCCACCCCGGACGGCGGTGGCTACTGGGAGGTCGGCGCAGACGGCGGCGTGTTCGCTTTCGGCGACGCGGGCTTCTTCGGCTCGGTGGGCGGCGACCGCCTGCACGCCCCGGTCGTCGGCATCGCGGCGACGCCCGACGGACACGGCTATTGGCTCATCGCGGCGGACGGCGGCGTCTTCGCCTTCGGCGACGCGGGGTTCTTCGGATCGGCCTCCGGTGTCGGCCTGAATCAGCGCGTGGCGGGGATTGCCGCCACCGCGGACGGAGGGGGCTACTGGCTGGTCTCGCGCGATGGCGGGGTGTTCGCGTTCGGCGACGCCCGCTTCCTCGGGTCGGTCTCGCGGACGTCCCTGGCGAGTCCGGTCGTCGGGATCGCGGCCTCGCCCGACAGCCGCGGCTACTGGATGGTGGCGGGCGACGGCGGCATCTTCGCGTTCGGCGACGCGCCGTTCCGCGGCGCGGCCTCCGGCTCCCTGCCCAGCGGACAGAGCGTGGTGGGCATCTCGGCCGGACCCGGCACGCGCGACGACGGGACGAACGGCGACTTCGCCAAGGTCGCGTCCGCGGCGCGTCCGTACCCGCCGGGTGCACAGGGTTTCGACGTGTCGTGGCCGCAGTGCGCCGCTCCACTGCCCGCGCCCTCCACGATCGCGGTCGTCGGCATCAACAACGGAACGGCCAACACGTTCAACCCGTGCTTCCGCACGGAGGCGTCGTGGGCCGGCCTCAACCTGTCCGTCTACGTGAACGTGAACGCACCGAACCCGGCCGTCCCGAGTCAGTGGGCCCAGGGCCCCGCCGGAGCCTGCGCGCCCGGTGACGTCCGGTGCGCTTCGTACAATTACGGTTTCAACAGCACCCGCAGCTCCATCAACATGGTGCGAGCGAAGGGCTTCGAGCCGCACCTGTGGTGGCTGGACGTGGAGACGTCGAACCTGTGGTCGGCCGACCCCGGCACCAACGCGCAGGTCGTCGCCGGTGCACTCGACGCGATCGCGCAGGCCGACGGGCGGGCGGCGATCTACAGCACCCCGCTGCAGTGGCACGACATCGTGGGGAACTACCGGCCAGGCGTCCCCGCCTGGTACGCCACCGGCGCCCCGCTCAGTTCGCCGCAGCAGTGGTGCGGCAGCAGCTTCACCGGCGGTCCCGTCTACCTGGTCCAGGGCCTGGCCGGACCATTCGACAGCGACTACGCCTGCTGAGGCGCCGGCAGGTGCGCCGGCTGTTGCTCACGGGCTGTCGCGCCAGCGGATCTTCTGACGCCGTCTCGGGACGACGGCCCCGCGCTCGACGAACCACCTCGCCGAGTCCGCGAGCGCGTCGCGGGCCGGGCGGGGCGCGTAACCGAGCTCGGCCCGGGCGCGTGCGTCATCGAACGCCATCCGCGACGTCGACATGCGCGCTGCCTCGAGCGGGATGGACGGATGGCGCCGGAGCAACCGGCCCTCGACCATCTCGGAGACGGCGGCCACGACCAGGGACACTGAGCGCGGCACCTTGATGCGTGGCACGGGCAGGCCAGTGATGGCGGCCAGCTCACCGAGCAGGCGCTGCAAGGTGAGGTTCTCGCCACCCAGGATGTAGCTGCGACCACTCGTGCCGCGCTCGAGCGCGAGCACGTGCCCGCCGGCCACGTCGTCGACGTGCGCCACGTTCAGCACTGTGTCCACGTAGCCCGGAACACGGCCGTTGAGGAAGTCGAGCACGAGCTTGCCCGTCGGCGTGGGCGCGCGGTCGCCCGGACCGAGGGGAAAGGTGGGCAGCACCAGCGACACCGACAACCCCTCGGCTGCGGCGCGCAGCACTTCGTGCTCGGCGACGTACTTCGACCGTTTGTACGAGCCGTAGAGGTGACGGACGTCGGGGAACGACGTCTCGTCGGCCGCGAGGTCGCCCGAGACCTGCTCGAGGCCCAGGGTGCCCACGGTGCTGGTGTACACGAGCCGCTCGACCCCTTCGTTGCGCGCCGCCGCCAGGACGTTCCGCGTCCCCCCCACGTTGACCGAGTAGAAGTCCCCTTGGTCGCGGGCCCAGAACCTGTAGAGCGCCGCGACGTGAAAAACGGCGCGGCATCCGGCGATCGCGTTCCGCACGTCGGTGGCGCTCCGGACATCGCCGGCAACCTGCTTGACCGGGAGTTCGTCCAGGTTCGCTGTGTCAACCCCCGCCTCGACGAGCGTGACCACCTCAACATCGCGGAGCACCAGATTGCGGGTGACGGCGGAACCGATGAACCCGCTGGATCCGGTTACGAGCACACGGTCGCCCGCTTCGAGCCTCACAGGCGAGCTCGATGCAGGGTCCCCTTGGCCATGGTCATGCCGAACTCGAAGAGCAAGCTGGAGCCGCGCTCGGCCGACGCAAGCACGTCATCGAGTGCGTCGGCGAAGAGCTCAACCTCGTCGTCACCGGCGATGAGCGGTGGGAGGAGCTTGACGACGTTCATGTTGTCGGCCGCCACCTGCGTCAAGATCTTGTGCCGGTGGAACAGCGGCACCACCATCATCTGAGAGAACAGCGCCGGGCGCATGGCCTCGATCATCCGGAAGCGACGGCGCAGGCTCGGCGTCGTCGGTTCCCCGAAGACCAACCCGATCATCAGTCCCCTCCCCCTGACCTCGTGGAGGAACTCATAGCGCTCGACCAGCGGCGCCAACGACTTGGTGAACGCTTTGCCCGTCCGCTGCACCCGGTCCAGGATCTCCTCGTCGTCGAAGGCGGCCAACGTCGCCAGCCCTGCGACCATGGCCAGTTGGTTTGAGGCGAACGTCGACGAGTGGACGACTGCCCGGTCCATGCTGCTGAAGACGGCGTCCGACACGGCGGCCGTGGACAGCATGGCGCCGACGGGAACGTACCCACCCGAAAGGGCCTTGGACACCGTGATGATGTCGGGTGTGATCCCGAACTGCTCATGGCAGAAGAACGTGCCCGTGCGTCCCAGGCCCGCCTGCACCTCGTCGAGCACGAGGAGCGTCTTGTGGCGGTGGCAGAGCGCCTGCGCCTCGGGCCAGAAGTCGTCGGGGGCGAGGTTGACACCTTTGCCCTGAATCGGCTCGATCACGAACGCGGCGACGTCTCCCTTGCGCAACTCGCGGGCGAGGGCGCCGATGTCACCGAAGGGGACCATGTCGACGCCGGGCAGCAGGGGCCCGAACCCGCTGCGGAATTCCTTCCCGCCGTTCAGCGACAAGGCGCCGGTCGTCAGCCCATGGAACGCGTGGTCGCAGTAGAGGATCCGGGTGCGCTTGGTCGCGGCCCGGGCGAACTTGATGGCGCTCTCGATCGCTTCGGCGCCCGAATTGGTGAAGCAGACGCGCTCGATGCCCGGATGCGAGCGCTTCACCAGTTCCTGCGCCAAGATTCCCGGCAGCAGCGAACAATCCATCTGCACGAGGTTGGGTAGGTCGGCGTCGAGGGCATCGTGGAGGGCGCCGACAATGGCGGGGTGGCTCCGCCCCAGGGCGAAGACACCGAAACCGGAGAGGAAGTCGAGGTAGCGCCCGCCCTCGTCGTCGATCAGGTAGCACCCTTCACCCTTCACATAGAAGCGATCGAATTCGATGGTGCCGAGGACCCGTGCCAGCTGCGGGTTGATGTACTTCGCGTGCAGGCTGAAGTTCTCGCCTTTGCGCTGTTGCAACACCTTGTCGAGTTCGAAGGGCATCCAAGCTGCTCCCAGGTTTGCTCGAAGACGGTCACGTCAGGATAGTGGTGCTCTCCCCCCGGTCGGCGGCGGTCAGCTGGCGCGACCGGGTACCTAGCCGACCATTCGTGCGATGATCCTCCCATGGCGGCACGGCACCGTCTCCGGCCGTGCAGAAGGGAGCATCGTGGCCACCAGCGCACCCAACATCGTCCTGGTGATGTCGGATCAGCATCGGGCCGACATGATGGGGTGCGCCGGCGACGCCAGCGTCCAGACGCCGACGCTCGATGCCTTGGCCGCTGAGGGTGTTTGCTTCTCACGGGTGTCCTGCCAGGGACCGCTGTGCATGCCCTCGCGAGCCTCGTTCATGACCGAGCGCTACGTGCGCGACCACGGCGTGTTCACGAACTGGGAGGAGATCGGATCCGACAGCCCGACGTACGCCTGGGCGCTGCGCGAAGCGGGCTACCACACCTCGCTCCTGGGCAAGGCACACCTGTACCTCGACGAGAAGATCGAGGCCTCCCACACCGACGACCTGGCCGGGAGGCTGCAAGCCCTCGGGTTCGCCGAGGTGCTCGAGACCGGCGACAAATTCCTGGGGAAGATCCCGACCCAATACACCGACTACCTCGCCGGGCGCGGGCTGCTCGACGCCTACAAGAAGCACATCGCCGACCGCAGCTACCAGGGCGAGAACGAGGACGGACAGAACGCCACCAAGTGCGTGCCGATGTGGGACTCCACGCCGATGCCGCTGCCACTCGACGCCTACGTCGACGCCTGGCACGGCCAGCAGGCCGTGCGCTGGATCGAGGAGTACGACCGACCGGAGCCCTTCTTCCTGTTCGTGGGGTTCCCCGGGCCCCACGACCCCTGGGACGCGCCCGCTGACGCGGTGGCGCGCTACGCCGACTGCGACATCTCCATGCCTCGCTCGACCAAGCGCCCGACCATCGAGGGGACAGCGCGGTACGGCGCGCTGTTGAACTCGTTCCTCTGGGTCTCGGACTCCGTGTCGATGACCGACGACGCCATCCGGGGCATGCGCCGTGCCTACGCCGCCGACATCTCGGTGATCGACGACGCCATCGGCCGCATGGTGGCGGCACTAGAGCGCAGAGGCCTCCTCGACGACACGTGGTTCGTGTACACCAGCGACCACGGCGAAATGGCAGGGAACCACGGCCTGATGTCCAAATGCGTGCTCTACGAATCGGCGGTCCGGGTACCGCTGATCATGCGGCCGCCCGGCGGGTGCGTGCAGGGAGTGGTCGATGCACTGGTCGAGCACGTCGACGTGCCGGCCACACTCCGGGACATCGCGGGCGCCCCCGGCATCCCCGGCGGCGAGGGACGCTCGCTGCTGCCGCGTCTCTCTGACGGCGTCCCGACGGGCCGTGAGGTGACGGTCAGCGAGAACTGGGGCTTCGCGTGCTTCGAGACGGCACGGCACAAGCTCGTCGTCGACGAGGATGCCTGCGCACCCTGTCAGCTCTTCGACCTCGCCGAGGACCCGGCCGAGGACAACAACCTGCTCCTCGACCCCCAGTCGGCGGACATCGTGGAGGAGCTCATGGAGGTGCACGTCCGGCCCTTCTTCCGCACTGCGCCGGCGCGGCCGCACCCGAGCTTGTTCACGGGCGGCCACGACACCTGAGCGCCCAGCCTCCGCGCATCGCGGCGGACACTCGTCGTCGTCAGGTCATCAGCTCAGTTGGTCGGGGCTCCCGGCGCCGTCGCCCCGTAGAGGGCTTTGTCGGCCGTCTTGGCGAGATCCGGGTTGCTCGGCGTGGACACCTGCACCTTGTTCTGGACCATGACCCCGGCCTGGCTCGCCGTCAACGCGGCGCCGTAGGTCGGCGGCGAGGGAGGGGGGTTGGCGTCCCGCCAGCGAAATCGGGACTTTCGACCCGGACTGTCGCCGAGGGCCTCACTCCAACCAGGGTTTTCGCAAGTCGGCCGAGAGCGACGAACGGGTGCCTAGCTTCACTGGTAGCGGGCCGCCGGCGTGCCCGGCGGGTTCGTGACCCCTGGCTGGGCGTCCGGATTGGCTACGCAGACCTCACATTCGAGGCCGTCGGGGTCGCGGAAGAACAGCGAGAGCACCGGTCCGAAGTCGGTGACGAATTCGTCCGAGGCACCCCGTTCTATGAGCCGTCGACGGATCTCTTCGAATGACTCTAGCGATGCCGCATGCAGGGCCAGGTGGTCGATCCGACCCCTGCCGAGCATCGGCGTCTGGCGGCTGGCCTCGGTGTTCCCCGACACCTCGAAGAGGTTGAACTCTGCGTTTTCCCCGATCTTCACGAAGGTGAGTGTCCCCTCCTCCCCGAGATGCTGTACTCCCAAGACCTCCGCCTCGAACACGTCCCGATAGAACTGCACGAAGCGCTCGGTGTCGTTCGTGAGCACCGCCACGTGGTTGAAGCCGTTGGTGAGCACTCCACACCTCCTTGCCGGGAGGACCAGGCTCTCACGCTGTCGCCACAGTCGCCATCGCGTCGCACTGTGTCCCGGCCGTGGCCGACCTGACCACTTCGTGGTCGTGGTGACGGGCAGGCCAACTTCCCCCGACACGTCGGTGAAATCGGCGCCTTCTTGGGTTCGCGCCGGACGAGCCGGGAAAGCCGCCTCTGGGGTGCCACCCCGGAGCCCCACCCAAGGAGGAAGCATGCGCAAACCACTCGTCGCGGCATGTGCTGCGCTGTGTGTTCTGGCCGGCTCAGTCGGCTTCGGCCTTTCGGCCCTGTCCGGAACCGCTGCCGCCCAAGCGAGCAGTGTCCCGTCGGCCACCACCCCCTGCGGAACGACTGCCGCGCCACCGGCCAGTGGCTACAGCCACGTGATCTGGGTCTTGATGGAGAACAACAGCTTCGGCTCAATCATCGGGTCATCGAGCGCGCCGTACATCAACGCACTGGCGCAGAAATGCGGACTGGCGACGAACTATCACAACATCAGTCACCCGAGCCTGCCGAACTACATCGGGATGACCTCGGGCCTCTCGCTGTCGGCGCTCAAGCCGTTCAAGACGGACTGCAGCCCTTCCAAGAAGTGCAGCACCTCGGCGCCGAGCATCTTCGGCCAGGGAGAGTCCTGGAAGGGCTACGACGAAGACATGCCGTCGAATTGTGACCCCGCCAATGCCGGCGAATACGCCGTGCGCCACAACCCGCCCCCGTACTACACGACCCTGACCGGGTGTTCGACCTTCGACGTGCCGTACTCCCAACTGGCCACCGACCTGAGCAGCGGTACCCTTCCCGCCTTCTCGTTCGTCACGCCGAACCTGATCGACGACATGCACGACGGCACCGTGGCCGACGGTGACACATGGCTGGCCAACAACCTCCCTGTCATCTTCAACAGCCCCGAATACCAGGACGGTTCAACGGCGGTGTTCGTGACCTGGGACGAGGGCGAAGGCGGCCACAGCAACGACTGCGCGACCAACACGACGGACATCGGGTGCCAGGTCGCCACCCTCGTCGTCAGCCCAAGCACGGTGCCGGGGACGACATCGCCGGTACTCTTCAACCACTACTCGCTGTTGCGCACCGCCGAGGACCTCCTCGGTCTGCCCGAGCTCGGGCTTGCGGCGAGCAACCAAAGCATGGCCGCGGCCTTCAACCTCTAGACCGGCACGGCCGCTCGCGGAGCGGCCCTGATCCGGGACGCTCCCGGCGGGTCGCTTTCCGCTATCAGGGCTCGTGTAGCGGCTGGGCGGCGCGGGATGATGGGGGTGGGCGGTGCCGCCCGGCAGGCGCCTTGTGCGAATCTGACCACTCGATGGAGAAGGGTCCGCGCAAGGTGCCCCGGGCGGTGTTCGGCGTCGCGGTGGTCGTGCTGCTCGCGTCGGCGGCGACCGGGGTGGTCCTCGCGACGAGGCCCACGGGACCTGCCGGGCGGGCGCCTCAGCGCACCGCGCACTCGGAACCGGCGGTGCGCACCTCTCTCCCGGCGCCTTCGACCACCTCGACGACCGCCACGGCGACGACCACGACGACGACCGATCCCGGCACGCTGCCCCAGACGACCCAGTTCCCGGCCGCCGACACGGCGCAGTTCGACGCCGAGACGCAGGCGCTCTGGCAAGGAGTGGTCACCGGATCCGTCTCGACAGCGCTCCCCTCCTTCTTCCCCAGGTCGGCGTACATCCAGCTGAAGACCGGTCTCGCGAACCCATCGGCCGACTGGCAGAACCGACTGGTGGCCGATTTCGGCCTCGACATCGAGGCTGCCCATGCCCTGCTCGGACCAGACGCTGCCGCGGCGACGTTCGTGGGGGTGTCGGTGCCCGAACAGTACGGCCATTGGATCCCGCCGGGGGTGTGTGCCAACGGCATCGGTTACTACGAGGTGGCGAACGCGCGGCTGGTCTATTCGCTCGGCGGACAGGTCCGTTCCTTCGGGATCGCGTCGCTCATCTCGTGGCGCGGCACCTGGTACGTCGTCCACTTGGGTGCCATTCTGCGCTCGTCGACCTCGGGAGTGGTCGACGATCCCGAGGCGGGGCCCGGCACGTCCGCACCCTCGCAGACGTGCTGAGCGCGCCCCGGGTGCCCTGCCGATCCGGTTGACGACCTCCGCTGCCCGCGACAGCATGACGCCCGCGAGTCGCGGGGGTCACCATGGAAATGCCGGCGAGAATGCACCGTGCCGCGGGTGCCCCGTGACGGGCTCGTTCATTAACCCGGCGTGGATGCCCTTCTCCGTCAGCGAGGCGGCGCGCGTCGGCGACGCCACCGCGGACGATCTCACCTCGGGGCGTGCCTGGGACCACCTGCTGGCGAGTCTGCGCGACGCCGCCGACGTCGTCTCCTCGCAGGCGGGCTCCGTGAACGACACGGACCTCGCGTCAGGCTTCCGCCACCTTCTGGTCCTGCTCGGACTCGGCGCGGACCAGGCACTGCGATCGGAACCGGACGGTGTGCTCGCCGTCAAGCCGTCGAACGTGGACAACGTCTACAAGTGGGGCATGGACTGTCCGGACTGCATCTATACGGGTGCGCCGCTCCACGGGGGCGAGAGCTATCGGGTCTGGGGTTCACGGGGCACGGCTCGCTACGTCGGACTCCAGTCGATGGCGGGGATGGCGTCGTCGGCGAACGTGCTGCTCGACGAACTTGAGCTCGGGCCCAACGGCGAGGTGGAGCTCGTCCTCTCCGAACAGGAACATTCGGGCAATTGGCTCCCCATCGGCCGTGAGGCGACTCAGCTGGTGGTGCGGCACTTCTTCTACGACTGGGACACGGAGGTGGTTTCCTCGCTCCACATCGAGCGCATCGGAGGCTCCACGGACGGACACGACGCGCCGGCGCGCCCAGCCGACGACCCGCGTGCGGTCGCCGCGCGCCAGCTCGTCGCGCTCGGCGATTTCGTGACCGCGAACCTCGACTTCTTCCTCCAGTTCTCGCGACCGGAGGTCCCGAACAGCTTTCTGCCGCCGCTCGACGGCACGGCCATGGGAGCCGCAGCCGAGAACAGGCCGGTGATCGGGTCATGGCACCTCCGGCCGGACGAGGCGCTCGTCTTGGAGGTCAGCCCGCCGGACGGCCTGTATTGGAGCGCCTCCCTGGGGAACCCCTGGTGGGAGACAATCGACTACGGCCGTCATCAGAGCAGCCTGAACGGCCACCAGGCCAGCGTCGACGACGACGGCGTGGTGCGCTTGGTCGTCGCGCACCAAGACCCGGGGGTCGCCAACTGGCTCGACACGGCCGGGCACAGCTCCGGGCCCGTCATCGTGCGCTACGTCCGCACCGAGAGCGCGCCCGTACCCGCCACGCGGGTCCTGCCCTTCGAGGACGTGGCTGCGATCCTGCCCGCCGGCACCCGTCGCGTGACGCCCGATGAACGCCGGGAGGTCATCGCGCGTCGTCGGTTCGCCGTCAGCAAGCGCTTTTGCCGGTGAGCGTGGACCCTGCGGAGCGGCAGTGCCAGTGCGATGACGGGTCGGCCCGGTTGCCAGTTCCCTCGAGGCGTACCATGCCGGCACCTGACCGGCCGCGCAGTCGGCAGGACGAGGGAGGCTGACGATGGATCTCGGCATCGCTGATGCGACCGCGGTGGTGACCGGCGGCAGCAAGGGCATGGGACGTGCCGTCGCCGAGATTCTGGCGGCCGACGGTGCCCGCGTGGCCGTGATGGCGAGAGGGAAGGCGTCGGTCGACGACACCGTCTCGACGTTGGGGGACCTCGGGAGCCCCGACGCGTTGGGGATCCCGGTCGACATGACCGATCCCGTGTCGATCGAGGCGGGTTTCCGCGTCGTCGCCGATCGCTGGGGAGAGTTGAACATCCTCGTGCACACGATCGGTCCCGGCGCAGCACGGTTCGAAGAACTCGACGACTCCGGTTGGGACGACGCGTTCACCCTGGGAACCATGTCAGCCGTGCGGAGCGTCCGAGCGGCGCTGCCGCTCCTCCGCACCGCCGAATGGGGGCGCATCGCCATCTTCTCGGCGCACTCGATCCAACGCCAGAGCCCGATGCTGGTCGCGTACACGGCATCGAAGGCGGCCGTCACCAGCCTGGCCAAGAACCTCTCGAAGACACTGGCCGCTGACGGCATCCTGGTGAACGCCGTCTGCCCGGGGAGCATCGTCACGGCCAGCTTCAAGGAGAACCTCAAGGAGATCTTCGCAGCCGAGGGTCTCGATCCCGGCGACCCACACGACGTCATGACCTGGATCGACAGGACGTTCCACCAGCCCGCCGACCTGGGCCGAGCGGGGTTGCCCGACGAGGTGGCGTCCCTGACCGCGTACCTGGTTTCTCGGCGGAACGGCTACGTGACGGGCGCCTGCGTGAACGCCGATGGCGGATCGGACTTCGTATGAGACAGTTGGAGCCCATGGGCGAAGCGAAGACGAGGACAAGGTGAGCATCGACGAGCGGCCCGTCCAGGCACCGCCGACGTTCGACCCCGAGGCGTTGCGCGAGCGCTACCGGCACGAGCGCGACAAGCGTCTACGGCCTGACGGGAATTCGCAGTACGTCGAGATCGCGGGTGCGTACGCCGGCTACCTCCACGACCCCTATGTCGAGACCACCCCACGCGAGCCCAGGCGCGACGACGTGGAGGTAGCGCTTGTGGGAGGCGGTTTCGCCGGCTTGATCTCGGCCGTGCGCCTGAGACAGGCCGGCGTCGACGACATCCGCATCATTGAGAAGGGGGGTGATTTCGGGGGCACCTGGTACTGGAACCGTTACCCCGGGGCCCAGTGCGACGTCGAATCCTATGTCTACCTGCCGCTCCTCGAGGAGACGGGCTATGTCCCCACCGAGAAGTACGTCCACGCGCCGGAGATCCTCGACCACTGCCACCGGATCGCCGAGCGCTTCGACCTGTACGAGCGGGCGTTGCTCTCCACCGAAGTCACGCACATCGAGTGGGATCCGGGACGCCGTCGCTGGGTGATCGACACCGACCGCGGCGACCAGCTCACGGCGCGGTTCGTCGTGCTGGGCAATGGTCCGCTGCACCGCCCGAAACTCCCGGGCATCCCCGGAATCGGGACGTTCCGCGGTCATTCGTTTCACACCAGCCGGTGGGACTACGACTACACCGGCGGGGACTCCTGGGGAGGGCTGGACCGTCTCGGGGACAAACGGGTCGGAGTCATCGGCACCGGGGCGACCGCCGTGCAGATCGTTCCGCACCTGGCAGCCGCGGCGCGAAGCCTCTACGTCTTCCAGCGCACGCCGTCGTCCATCGACGTGCGGGCCAACCGGCCCACCGACGAGACCTGGGCCGCGTCGTTGGAGCCGGGATGGCAGATGCGACGCATGGAGAACTTCACGACCCTCACGTCGGGCGGCATGGCGAACGAGGACCTGGTGATGGACGGGTGGACCGACATCATCGGAAAACTGATCACCCGATTGCGCGATCGCGCCGCCACACCGGAGGCACAGCAGGACATCGCGAGCGTCCTCGAGCTGGCCGATTTCGAAAAAATGGAACAGATTCGCGACCGGGTCGATTCGATCGTCGCGGATCCGGCCACCGCAGAGGCCCTCAAGCCGTGGTACCGCCAGTTCTGCAAACGGCCGTGCTTCCATGACGAGTACCTCCAGGCCTTCAACCGGCCCACCGTGACGCTCGTCGACACCAACGGCCGCGGAGTCGACCGCATCACCCCCGCAGGCGTCGTCGTGGGCGATCGCGAGTACGAACTGGACTGCCTGGTCTACGCGACCGGTTTCGAGGTCGGCACCGACTACACGCGTCGCTGCGGGTATGACATCGTGGGATCACGGGGCGTCGCCTTGTCGGACTATTGGCGCGACGGCATGCGGTCGGTCCACGGCATGCATGTGCACGGATTCCCCAACCTGTTCGTGCTGGGCCACACCCAGGGCGGCTTCACGGTCAACTATCCCCACCTCCTGGAGGAGGCCAGCCGCCACGTCGCCCACGTCGTGCGCTACGCGGTCGACCATTACGTCGAGCTCGAGGCGACGGCCGAAGGCGAGGACGACTGGCTGCGGGACTTGGCCGAGTCGGCACGGGACTTCCGCGCCTTCCAGGAGCAATGCACCCCCGGCTACTACAACAACGAAGGCCAGCCGGCAGCGGGAGGATTCCTCGGCAGCTCGTACGGCAACGGGCCCATGGTCTTCTTTCAGCTCTTGGCGGACTGGCGCGAGGCCGGGACCTTCGCGGGGCTCGAGCTCCGCCCGCTCTAAGGACGGCCTCGACTCGTGCCGGTGGCGGCAATGGTGCTCGAGGCGCCACGGCACCTGCTGCTGCGAGAGTTCGCCCGTCCCAGAATCGACGAGGACGACGCGCTCCTCAAGGTGGAGGCGTGCGGCCTCTGTGGGACCGATCACGAGGAGTTCTCGGGACACCTTTTCGGTGGCTTCGCCTTCATCCCTGGCCACGAGAGCGTCGGCGTCATCGAAGAGATCGGTGACCGTGCGTCCCATCGATGGGGCCTCGCGGTGGGTGACCGCGTCGCCGTCGAGGTCTTCCAATCGTGTCGTCGCTGCGCGCCCTGCACCGCCGGGAACTACCGACACTGCATCGAACACGGACTGTCCGACACCTATGGATACATCCCCGTCGAACGCGAACCCGGGCTCTGGGGTGGGTATGCGCAGTACCAGTACCTGGCCCCCGACTCCAAGCTCTTAGGCGTCCCCGACTCTGTCGATCCGGTGACCGCCACGCTCTTCAACCCGCTCGGGGCCGGAATCCGTTGGGCCGCCACGCTTCCCGGCACGGCCGACGGCGACGTCGTGGCCATCCTTGGACCGGGAATCCGCGGCCTGTGTTCGCTCGTCGCTGCGAAAGAGGCCGGTGCGGCGTTCGTGCTCGTGACCGGCAGCGGACCGCGCGACCACGCACGCCTCGAGACGGCTCGCCGTTTCGGCGCCGACCTGGTCGTCGACGTCGGAGAAGAGGACCCGGTCCGGGCGCTCGTTCGTGCCGCGGGCCGCGAAGCGGACGTCGTCGTGGACGTGACGGCGAAAGCCCCGGATGCGCTGAACCAGGCGGTGCGGCTGGCGCGAACCGGGGGCACCGTGGTCGTCGCCGGCACCCGCGGCGGCGACGGCATGTCTGGGTTCAACTCCGACGCGCTCGTCTACAAGGAAGTCCACCTGCTGGGAGCACTCGGCGTCCAGGTGCCCTCGTACGAGGCCGCGCTGGCGCTGCTGGCCTCGAGGCGCGTGCCGTTCGCCGACATCGACCGCGGGGTCGTGGGCTTCGACGGCCTCGCCGACCTCCTCGAGGACCTTGCAGGAGGTTCGCCGAACACGTCGCTCCACAGCGTCGTGGTCCCCGGTTGACCGAACCCGATCTCAGCCGTGGGCCGACGGTTCGTGGTCCTGCGGACCGGCCGTCCTGACCGCCGGCCGGTCCTCTGGCGTGCCGCCCTCCTGCCAGTGCGCCAGCGTGACCGATGCCTCAGCCACCTCGACGACCAGCGCGGGATGGTTCGAACGGACGGGTCGCAGGCGAAATTCGTAGTGGCCGGGGACCAACGACCCGAAGATGGCGGCGTAACGGGAGGTTCCACCCCCGTCGCGTTGTCGGACTGCGACGTGCGTGCCGTCCCATGGCCGCCCGATCTCGCGGATCTCGATCTCCCTCCCATTCAGGGCGCTGGACGTCATCACGATCGCGGCGCCGGAGCCCGGCCCGATGTCGAGGACCACACACCCCGCGTCGCTCGGACCGGGGAGCCGCTCCGCTTCGCTCGTTCGCCGGTGGCACGTCTGGACCGGCTGGGAGCAAGGTCTCTCCGCCAGCTCGTTCACAGAGCGAACCCTCATGCCACGGCGTTGTAACCCGAGTACGGCTGTCCGAGGTACGGGAACGCGTCAAGGTAGTTCTCCGTGCCCATCGCCGTCAGGTCGCTCGCTCCCGAGGTCAGACCCATGCTGATTGCTCCGGCGGCCGGATCGGGTGTGTAGGAGCCATCGACCAGCGGGATGGTCAGACCGGCGATGGCGCGCAACTCGATAGTCACGACGTCGTCGAACACGCGCCGGCCATTGGGAAAGCCGGCATTGTCGCCACCGACCACGCCGAGATTGCTGGCCTGATCCGTCGCCGTCGGCGGGATCGTCATATTGAGTCGCAACATGTCGGCCTGCACCGATCCCGTGAAGTTGCCAGGGAAGCCAGGCACGATGCCGTTGGGAATGCCCGTCATCAGGATCGCCAGCAGGTCGGCCCTCGGTTTTTTGTAGATCGCCAAGTTCGGAAAGACGCCTGGGAACAGCCCCGGCAAGAGCGCGGCCAGCTGCGGCGAGGACACGAGGCCCGCGAACTGCGAATCCGCCGACGGAGGCTGTGCGTTCCAGTAGTCCTTCGTCGAGAGGGGGACGAGCACCTCGTTGAAGAGAGGGTTGCCAAGGCGCGAGACCTGGACGTACTGGCCGTGGTTGGACACCATGCCCGACGGGCCGCCGCCGTTTCCCTCGAGGATCCTGACCTGCTGGCGACTGGCGGTGGTCCACACGCCGATCGTGCCTGTCGATGACGTTGGCGCCCTGCCGTCTCTGGTGAGCTGCTCCATCGGGATCTGCAAGGCAAGCGTGTGGACGTTCACTCCCTTCGTCGAGTTCACCCCGGCTGCCATCGCGGGTAAGCCGGTACCCGACCACCCGGCGTGATCGCCCTGGAATGGGCGCAGGTTCCCGAGGTCGAACACGACGCCGAGGTCCACGTAGAAGCCCTCAGCCCGCTGCCCCGCGAACGCCTTGATGCCGCTGCCGACGGTGCTGACGGCGGAGGCCGCAAGGGACGCGTAGTCGGGGGTCGAGAGCGGACCAACGTTGCAGGGCGGACACGGCAGACCCGACCCTAAGGTCGCCATCCGGCCACGCGCGTCGAGGGAGCTGAGGGTGTACGTCTGGACGCGGTTCCAGTTCCCGCTGGACAACGACGTGATCGGACCGACGTTGTAGAGGAAGAAGCTGGGGTCACGAAGGGTCGTGGTGAAGGTGAACTGATAGACGATGTCCGCAATGCCGTCGCCATTGTTGTCGACATTGATCGTGTAGAGCACATTGTCGTCGAACTCGTAGAAGTTGGGGCCGGCATCAGGCGGCTCCAACGGTATGTAATTCGCGATCAGCGTGACGGTCCCGTTGTTCTCCGGACTGACGAAGGCGTACAGATCCGTGCTGTCAGCAACGGGGTCCTTCGAAATCTCCGGCGCTTCTCGGTGTGACGACATGAGTCACCTCATTTCGGTATTGGCGGATTGGAATCGCGAAATTGGATTGGTGCGTCCGGTGACTCGACCGCTACTGCGCCGCGCGAACGAGGCGAGCCGCGAGCTGGGGATCTCTGACGGTCGTCGAGCTCGTCCCGAAGTACATCTCGATCTCACCGGTGGAGGCATCCGTGACCCGGGCCACCAGCGCCTCACTCATGCTCGGGACCGCCGCGTCCACCCCAGCCGACGTCTCGGATCCGAGCGCCGGCGCCTCCTCGCTCAGCAAGCCGGCCACACCCGGCACCGCTGAGGCCACGCCAGCGGCCGCCACGGCCAGCGAACCCTTCTGCAGGAACTGCCGACGGTTCAGTCGTCCCATCCGATCTCGCCTCCGATTTCTGAGCTCGATGTGACTGTCGGTCATGGGCTGTCTCCATTGCCGAGAGGGATTCGGAGACAACGCCGCCGTTGGATGTCAGATCGTTCGGTCAGCATTCGAAGAGGTGAAGAGGCGTCCTCCTGGTTTCGCAGAGTCGAATAGGTCTCAATGAACGCGCAGCAGTAGCCGCACGGTCTCCAGTGCGCTCCTCTGGAGGACCAGCGCGACGACGCCTCGTCTCGCAGCGACGTGGCGCAGGGCACGCGAGAATGGGTCCGTGGGCATTCAAGCAGTGATGTTCGATTTCGGCGGCGTGATCTCGTCCAGCCCGTTCGAGGCCTTCGAGCATCTCGAGCACGAACTGAAGCTCCCCCGCGGCTTCATCCGAAAGGTCAACGCGACCGATCCTGACAACAATGCCTGGGCCCGCCTTGAGCGCGGTGAGGTCGGCGTGGACGAGTTCGGCGACCTCTGGGCTGAGGAAGCTCTCAGATTGGGCGGTCACGACATCGACGGCCGGCTCGTCCTCGAACGCCTCGCCGGCGAGATCAGGCCCAAGATGGTCGAAGCGATCCGCCGCTGCGGGGCGGCGTTCAAGACAGCCTGTCTCACCAACAACTTCGTCCGCGCCGAGGCCGAGCTGTCCAGCGAGGTCTCCTCTGTCTATGCCCTCTTCGACGCCGTCCTCGAGTCTCGCGTCCTCGGCGTACGCAAGCCCGATCCCCGTTTCTACGAGCTAGCTTGCGAAACCCTCGGAGTCGAACCCAGCGAGTCGGTGTTCCTGGACGACCTCGGCATCAACCTCAAGCCTGCTCGTGCACTTGGAATGCACACGATCAAGGTCACGGATCCAAACCAGGCGCTGGCTGAGCTGGGTCGGATCACCGGACTTTCCTTGACCGACTGAGGGTGAGAAGTGGTGGTCGACAGCCGAGCGACACCACGAATGCGGTTGGACGTCGATGAGACTCGACTCCGCCTGATGAGCACACCTGTGGCCAGCTGGATGGCCGGACGAGCCTCTAGGCACCACTTTTGAGCAAATAGTGCTTTTGGCCCATGCGGTCTGCGGCCAGCCTGGCCGACACTCTTATGCCGGAGCAACTAGGCAACTAGGGCGGTATCTGGAGGGGGAATGGGCGACTACGTCCTCGAGGGCAATCCAGCTCTCGAGCGCTTGATCGAGCGCCTCCGCGCGCCGGAAACCCCGCCGGCTGATGAGGAGGCGACTGAAGAGAGCTCGTTCGATGAGAGTTCCTTCGAAGCAAGCCTGTCAGAAGATAGCTCGAGCTCGAACGGCCACGGGAAGCGATCCCGGCGGAGAAGGCGATCCAAGGTCCGCGCGGCGAATGGAGAGGCGCTTCAAGAGACTCCAACCGTCGTCGATGAGACAGCCGTCGCCCAGCACGACGCCGTTGCGGAGCCAGCGACGTTGGTCGCAGACGGGCAAGCGGTTGTCGAGGACGACGCCGCATCGGTCTACAACGAGCCGCAACCTACTGACGAGCTGATCCTGGTCGACTTCGACGAAGAGCCGGAAATCTTTGACGACGACCCGGACGATCTTCGTGCCGACGAGGGCGAAGCGGACGAGCTCGATGAAATCCTCGACCTCTACGAAGACGAAGATCTAGAAGACGAGGACGAAGCCAACCGGGTCGACGAGGTCCTCGACGCCGACGATCGCGAGGACGCGAACGACGAGGACGAGGCGAGCGAAATCGATGGGGTCCTCGACGTCAGCGAACGCAAGGACTCGGACGAAGGCGAAGCCAACGAGATCGATGGAGTCCTCGACGTCCGTGAACCCGCCGAGCCAGACGAAGAGCTCGAGATCGCTGACGACGACAGTGGAGTCCTCGACGAGGATGATGAGGAAATCGTCGACGAGGACGACGACCGGGAGTACGTCGAAGAGAACGATGAGGAAATCATCGACGAGGACGGCGGGGGCTACGTCGACGAGGACGACGAGGACGACGAGGAAATCGTGGACGAGGACGGCGGGGGCTACGTCGACGAGGACGACGAGGAGTACGTCGACGGGGAGTACGTCGACGGGGAGTACGTCGACGGGGAGTCCGTCGACGGGGAGTACCTCGATGAGGAAATCGTCGACGAGGACGACGGGGAATACGTCGACGAGGGTCCCGAGGAGTTGGTCGTTGCCTTCAATGAACCCGACGACGGAGATATGCTCGCTGAGCATCGAGAGGTCGCCGCCGAATACCGAGAACTCGTCGCACAGGACACTGGGATCCTTGCTGAGTACCGGCACGCGGACGGCGACTGGATCTTCGAGGCGTTTGAGCATTGGAGGCTCAACGCAGTCGACGACGCTGTCGTGGACGAGGAAGACGATCTGGACTCCTTGGAGCGGATCGAAGCCGAGGCCGACGACGACGAGTTCATCGATGTTTTCGACGATGAGTCCGATGATCGTCTTCAGTTTCTCGAGCCCACGTACGAGCAAGAGGAGATCCCCGCCGCCCTCCGAGGGCTGTTCGGCGAGCTCAGTGAGCCTCACGATTTGGCGTTGGCGGCTTCGTCGTCGCAGCTGACCGTGATTTCGGACAGCAAGACGCCCCGGCACAAGAAGCAGTCTCGAAGGCAGCGGAGACGGACTACAAAGGCCGAACGACACGCGAAGAAGGTCGCCGCGAAGTCGGCGAAGGAAGCTGAGCGGCAAGGTCACGACCGAGAAGACCTTCGGGCGGCGTCGGGCTCGTAGCCGTCGGAATAGAACCGCGAAACGGGCGAGAAGCGCCTCGCACGCGCAGGCCGCCGATAGACACGGGCCATCTGAAGGCGGCCGCCGGAAAGTGGCGAGGGAGGGCGCGGGCCAACCGACGGATTCAGCTTCCGGACTGACTCTGAGGGCATAGTCGAGCTCAAGAGCGCCTTGTCTTCGACTCGGGCTACACGGCGGCGGGCAACCCACTTGCTACTCTGCATTCCTCAGTCAAGTCAGCCGACTCGAGTTCAAGCTCGACGTGGAAGATGTCGTCTGCCCAACTCACTGACGCCGGGCCAACTCGTCGCAACGCACGGAGAACGGCAGAGTTTTCGAAAAGCAGGTCGGCCTCAACCACCCGAAGCCCCAGCTGGCGGACACGACACAGGAGCAACCCAAGGGCCGCTGTTCCAACGCCTCTTCTTTGGTACTGGTCCTCGACGATGAGTGCCAGAGAACCTGACCGCGGTCCTATGAGATGCAGCTCGGCCAGACCGATCGGCTCGCCGTCTTTCTCTATGACAAAGACATGACGCATCTCCCGATCCGCCAGGACCTCTTCAAGGTATCCGTAAGGTGCCGACGGCACCGGGCGAAAGAACCGGAGTCTCCGGGATTGGACGCTGCACCGTCTGAACATTGCCTCGATTCTCACGATGTCGCTCGGCATGGCTCGGACGAACGTGAAGATATTCTCGTGGGCAAATCGGTCCGGTGTTGGGTCTAGGTCCACTGGCTCTGGTGACGCCACATGCATACGGATTGGGATGGACCAGCGGTCAGGAACTGAGTGCACAGCTGTCGGACGAAGGCTGGTAGGCATCACAGCATCTCCTCATGTCTTGACGATCGCCCATGCGCGCCGGTAAGCGATCTCTTGTGACCCGGACTCCAAGCGACGTCGACGGGGGTCGCCCTTCGACGCGGAGCCTTCACGGAAGGCGGAGGCGATGCAGAGCCAATGACCAGCGGTCGGACGAGCGGACTGATCCAGCGAAGGCGATCGTGCCGGAGCTCGCCGAGAGCGAACGACGCCACCCGGATGGCCGCGACAGTGTCACGGTTGCATTGGCAGCCACATGCGTAGCAGCTCCAGGGACGATTGAGCCGGTCTTGCCACCGCGCCGCGCGAGTTGACGCAGATCGAACGTGCTCGGCGAAGAGAAACGCGCCATCGGGACGCAGAACTCTTGCAACTTCGGCAAGGACCTGTTCTGGGTCTTTGACCGTGCAGAGGACAAGGGTCGCGACGACGGTATCCACGCTGGCATTGTCGAAGGGAAGCCGCTCGGCCGGCGCCTCCACGACCGACGTGTCCAGTGGCGACCCGCTGGCGCGCTTTCTGAGCTTCGCCGCCATGGATTGATCAGGTTCGGTCAGCAACACCTCGGAGACAGTCTCGGGATAGTGGCGCAGGTTGAGACCGGTACCGGCCCCTAACTCCAAAACCCGCCCCCTCGAGCGGCGCACAAGTTCCTTGCGCACGTCTCGAAAACCTCGCCGTTCTGCAAGAACGAAGGCCATGTCGTACACCCGAGCGAAGACTGGCCTCCAGATTGCCTCTATCGGCCTTGGCGGTTCTGTGGATCGGTTCTGACTGATCATGCTCCCATTGTCGAAGGGGCAGTCGGTCAGTGTCAGGCGTAGAACTACCTCAATTTGGATTCTTGGACGCCACCCACCATGCCGCGACCTGAGCCCGAGAGCGGACCCCAAGTCTGATCCGAATCCGTTCCACATGCCCTTCGGCAGAACGCTCGTCGATCCCGAGCTCTCGGGCGATCTCTCGATTCGAGAGCCCCTGGCTGACAAGGAGAGCGACCTCGGCCTGTCTCTTGGTCAGGGTTGGAACAGCCGTCCGGCGCCGAGCTGGCAGACCGAGGAAGCGACGGATCTCGCGGACGAGGGCATCGACGTCGCCGATGAAGGGGATATGCGATTGCCCGGGGAGCCGGACCAAGCGCGCCCTTTTGATGCGGCTCGCAATCAGCTGACTCTGTTCCAGCGGCGCGGCGCGATCACCTTCTCGGTGGAGCACCAGCGTGGGAGCAGCAACCTCCTCGAGACAATCGGTCACGTCCACCTCGTAGCACCCGACGAGGAGCTGCGCTGCCGTCTCCGCTGACGATGCTTGGCGTTGGTACTCGGCAAGAGCCGCACGCGTCGCAGCCGATGCCTCGGGAGCGAAGATATCGGTCAAGACATCTGATCCCAAGCCCCAGTGGCTGCGAACAAGTCCTACGACGTGCTCGCGCACTTCCAGAGCCGCCACGTCAGAGCCTCGGGCCCAGCCCCCATAGAGGACGAGCCGGTTCACCGTCTCTGGATATCGCGCCGCCCAGTCGATGGCTATGGGGACACCCAAGGAGCTGCCAATGAGATCGAACGTTGTACCACCCACTGCCGACATGACGGTGCGGAGCGTGTCGCGCTCCAGCGCCAGTGACCACGCGGCGTTGGACGTACGATCGGATAGTCCACAGCCCGGCCTGTCATAGCGCACCAAGGTTCTTCCGCTCGCGAGGGCTTCAAGGAAAGAGCGTTCGGGGAGAAGTGCCCAGCTCAGCTCGAGGTGGCTCAACCATCCGCCGACGAAGATGAGGGGCGGTCCCGTGCCGGCCTTTGCGTATGCCACCGATGTCCCGTCTGGCAGAGGTGCAGACGCAACAGATTGCTCCATGTACATGTCCCCGTTTTGTGCGCCCCCGGCCGATCACCGCTCGTCGGAGCGTTGGTTGCGAAACACGCTACCCGGGACCTCGAGGGCATCACCCCATTGACGACACATCACTCGGTCGTACGAAGATGGGCGCGGTCGTCGGGGAGCTAGCTATGTTGGGGGACAGACGACGGGCCAACACTTCGTGTCGTCCAACAGATGCGCGTCCTTGCACTCGATCCCAGAGAGCGTCGATTTCGCCCTGACCACTAACTCCCGGGCGTGCAGATTGAGCCAACTCGACGATTTCACGGCGGTTCGGGTGTCCGGAGTCTGTTACGGAGGTGGTGTGCTAGTTCAGGCGAGGTCCTCTGGTCAAGCCGGTTACCCCCGTCCAGAAATTGCACGAACCACCGCGCGGAAGGGAACGAACAAGAACACTGCGACGACGAAATAGAGGATGATCGCGAACTCTGGGACCACCAGCCCGATGACTATGGCCAACAGGTAACCCGCAATCGCGTAATAGAACTTCTTGCGAGCCTCTTCGAGGTCTGGATCAGCAACATCCGGTTTTCGCAAGTGTCTGCTCCGGGCATATGTGGTCAACGCTGTCAACAAGATCCGAATCACGAGAAGGTTGATGCCGTAGACGACAGCGGCGAGCCGTTGCCAGTCCGCGCTCTTCTCCAGCCCTTGCACCATGAGCCGCGTCGGAAAGGGCAATAGGGCGATCGCGAGCAGGAACAAAAGATTCAAACGGAGAAAAACCGGATCGACGCGGTCAAGTTCGTCGGTCAGACCATGATGGGCAATCCAGGCAGCGCCGATCGTGAGGAAACTGACGAGGTATGCGACGTAGGACGGCCAGGCGTGGAAGAACTGCTGCGTCGGTGAGCCCGGCGGCCGGAGGGCAATGTCGACGACCAGCAGTGTGATAGCGAAGGCCAGGACTCCATCGCTGAAGCCCTCCATCCGACCCTTGTCCAGAGTCCGGGTCGGTCTGGATGAAGCCTCGTCGCTAGTCACGGACCCTCCTACGGCTTATGCAAGCGAGGAAATTGTAGAGACCACCACTCGGCGTTTTAGGGATCCGCGCCACCGAAGGGTATGAGCAGGGAGGCAGACAGTCGTTCACGAGCTCGCAGGAGAAAGGTTTCTCCTCAGGCACCTGTTCGGGGATGCCCCTCAGCTACTGCGGGAGGCGAAATGCATATCCCGCTCTTCTCCGTCCCTCCCCCGTTCCGGTGGCGGACGCTTGGCGTGTGGTCTCGAGCGTCCGGCCCGGTGTTCTGGGGCAGCACCGAATGCGATGCTTGGGGTGTGCAGTTCGCCCGGGTTCCCTTCGAGCTAACCGGAAACGCCCCACGTCGTCCCACCCGCGATCCCGAGGGTGTCACGTGGAAGTCTGCCGGCGGCGACGAGCTCACCGAGCTTATGGAGATGGCGTTCTCGGAGCCTCAGGACCTACGCGACGCAGCAACTGTCGATCGCCACGGGGCGAAGGCCGTCACTAGTGCGATGATCGCCGACGCAGTGGGCGGGGTCACCTATTCGAGCGATCCTCGCTGGTGGTCTGTAGTAGTGGTTGGCGGCACACCGGCTGGATTTGTCTTACCCGTCGTCTTTGTTGGTGAGAATCGCGGGGGCCTCGACGAGGGGACGATTTATCACATCGGCGTCATCCCGGAGCATCGAGGGAAGGGGCTTGGCGCGCTCCTTTTGGCTCGGGGAACCAATGCGCTGTTGAGTCATGGGGTGTGGCAGATCAGCGCGGACACTGGCGCCGAGAACGAACCGATGATTCGGATCTTCGTACGCCAAGGGTGGCACAGACGGGAGCAGATTATGGTCCCGTTCCATCCGCTCCCTGGCCTGGACTGAACGTCGCATGACTGCCGCTGCTCCGCAGTTCGGCGATGTCTCGGCGAAGGCCGTCTTCAACCCTCCTGCCGCTCAGACTCTGCGATCCGGCGTTCTGGGGCATGAGTGCGTTTGACCGGAACCCGTATCCGAGTCACGTAGCCTCGAATGATGGCTGAGCAGGACCATGTGGAGTCAGCTCGAGCTGTGTATGACGCTGCCGTGGCGAAGTATGTCCAGTTCGTCGGGACTGAAATCAGCCCAGTTACGGAGGCGACTCTCGACCGGTCCCTCCTCCTCGCCTTCACTGAGTTGATCCGGGACGGGCCGGCTGGTCGAGTAGCCGACGTTGGGTGCGGGCCGGGCCGTGTTGCGGCCTTCCTGGCTCACCGTGGCGTCACGGTGGTGGGTATTGACGTGTCGGAAGGTATGCTCGCTGCCGCTCGGAGTGCACATCCGCATATTCCGTTCGAGCAGGGTGATCTCAATGCACTTCCGTTCGATGCAGCGGTTCTGGCGGGCGTCGTCTGCTGGTACTCGATCATCTACACACCTCCGAATAGGCTCAAGGGTGCGTTTGCCGAACTGGCAAGGGTGCTGACGCCCGGAGGGTCGGTGCTGTTGGGCTTCCACGCTGGAAGCGGTGAATCGGTGCACCGAGCAGACGCACACGGCACTCACCTGCCGCTTACGAGCTATCTTCACGATCCCCGTGAAGTCGTCTCCTTGCTAGAAGAGGCCAACTTCACAACGTATGCCACCGTCATTCGAGCGCCTGCACTCCAACACGAAACCACTCCCCAGGGTTTCGTCTTTGGCCGCAGAGCAGCATGAGGTCAGTGGGAGTGATCTCGCTACCGAACCGGCATTCGGGGACAGAGGGTTCCACCTTCGGGCTGGTTCAGCGGAGAGACGCAACGGCCCCGCCCAAAGGAAGGCAGAGCCGTTCGCATCGTGACCGCCGTATAGGGGGGAATCCCCGGCGATATGTGTGAATATACCGGGCTTTCGTCCACGGTTGTTCACGGCGAACGAACACGGCCAAACCCCGATTCACCGGCGGCAACGCCCCTGGCGAGTTGGGTCGCAATTCGCGTTCTTACCCCAATCTTCGGATCTGCTTACCGTAAGTTCACCCGCGGTCCACAGGATGGTAACCATGTTCGACCTCGCCGCTTTGATCCTCGCAGTGGGCGGGCTGGTCGGCGCGTTCGTCGCACTCGCAGCATGGGTGCGTTGAGCTCGACCTGCCTCCGTTATTCGATAGCTGAAACCACATCTTCGCCTTGGAAGCATGGTGTACTAACGCCATGACCACCAACAAGGGCGACCGTAAGGTCGTCATGACGTGGGCGAGCAAGGCTCGGCAAGCCACTGCGAAACGGGACGCGGCCATCCACCAGATGCGAGCAGAAGGCGCTTCGTTGCGCGACTTAGGCGATGCAGCTGGCCTCTCTCATTCGGCTGTCGCCAAGATCTTGCTTCATCATCCTCAACCCGCCGCGTGACACGACGCTCCGAGAGCGTCAGAGAGGATCACAGACCCGGCGTTCGGGGGACAGGTCACCGGCTTCAGAGCATCTTTGACAGGCATGGGCCACGAGGGGGGCGGTCGCCCTCCTGGACAAGCGAAGGGATGGCTGGCTCAACAAGGACTTGGATGGCTACCGAAGCCTGTTCGCCGAGGATTTCGTCTTCATTGCTGGCGGCCAAACATCTTGGCTGAGTTGACGGTCACACGGAAGAGAAGGACGGGCGCTCAACGCTCCGTGAACGCGATATTCATCATTGAGATCCGAGATTGACTCGCGACCTGGGGCGCGAATACGGAGCGGGCTGTGCCTAACCGGCGTTCTGGGAGGGGCGTCAAGTCGGCACCACGATAAACTTTTTGCCCGCTGACGTGCTTCTGCCCACGAGCCGAAAGGCCGAACTTGGCACCGTTGCGCTTCTTTTCAGGAGAGTGATGTTGGTCCAGTAGCTTCCGCCGTTTTGGCTCACAAGGGTTCCCGATTGGTCAATGCAAGAAGTGATGCCATCAACATGGAGGCAACGGATAGGGCCAAACTGCGGGCTGGTGGCGCGGGAGACCTCGATGACCCTCACCTGAGGTGCTCGCACCTTTAGGCCCGTTTCGAGGGCGTTGATGTCGCCGCCTACGACGCTGGGGATGTAGGGCCGAGTGGCGAGAATAAACCCGTTGACCTCCTCAAAATGTCCAGGGCCAGAGCAAGTCCAGGAAACGGTTTCGGTAGCTGGTCGCCAGCAGTCCCAAGCGGCGGCGCCTTTCTCGATCCACTGCGAGGAGATCGCGGTTGTCGCCTGGTACATGAAGGCCCATCTCCCTCGGCCCATGGGAACCGGGTTAACCCCGGCAGGCGCTTGCTGATAGAGCGTCACAGTTCCACTGCTTGGGCCGATCACCCGGTAGACCTCAGTGAACGTGCCCGTCAGAGCGTGCTTCGCCGAGGCAACGAATGCTTTTACTGTGGCATCGGTGGAAGATGCGGTTGCCCCGCTGGGATCAATGGGCACAACGAGGCCCAAGACGACGGTCAACGCCGCCGTGACCGTCGCACCGACGAGCCGCGTCGCAGCCATTTCCTTCGTCACGATACTGAGGGCGCGCTTCACCGGCGTTCAGGGGCACCCTTGATCGGCAGGGCCGGGAGGCTGCCATGCCGCCGTCAGAGACCAACTGTCGGACCCAGCGGGAACAGCGTAGGCAAAGGCGTCGATCGACTGGCCTCCGTTGACCGTCCGGACCCAATGAGGGACCAGCCCTTGACCCCGTGTGATGCGCATTGGTTCTGGTGCCCACCCAGAGCTCTCAAGAGCGGTCGCGATTTGGCGATCAATAAGCGAGCTGGGATCGCGGTCCGAAAACCGCACGTAAACCGACGCCTTGTCCCACCCGGCGTGTGCGTTGGCGATTTGGGAGCATGCCGGCAGCCATTGCGTATCACTCGCCTCGACGCTGACACCGGTCGCACCGAGAGGAACGGCTCGGTCAATACCTTTCATGGTGTGCAAGACAGTGCCGTTCGGATCGCCGCCGGGATGGTTCCGAGCGGAAAGCCACCTGAATGCGAAAGAGGTGACGAGGGCCACGAGCAGGAGGCCCATTGCAATCAGCGTCAACCGACGACCTCTTGCCATCCGTCAATATTGCCCTGAGGACGGTCTCCCGCTCGGCGTTCTGGGACACTCAGTCCTGGGCTCAATCTACGGGTTCAGGCGGCGATGATGGTATTGCCTGGCGGCTTTGCCTTCATCTTGGCCACAAGCTTTTCCGCCAGGGAGTGGGTGAGCGCTGCCGAGGGGGTCGTGTCCCCCTGGTCGATGAGCAGTTCCGCGACCGACCGCCCCTGGCGGATGACGAGCCCGACCATGAAGTCGTTGCTGGTTCCCTGCCCGTTCGGGAGGGTCACCGGCACCTGGACCTCGACGAGTCCCGACTGGTCCCCGTACTTTTGCTGGTGCGAGACGGAGGCGACCGGAGTCCCGAAGGTGGAGCCCGAAGGCCAATTTGTCTTGTCCGTACTCACAATCCCCGGCCCCTGTACCTGTACGAAGCATTGCGCGAACTTTGGATCGCTCAACGGCGGGAAATCGCTCTTGGCCTCGTTGGCGCTCGTGTACACGTCTTGTACGTCGAAGACGTCGGTGTTCCCGTCCTTGCTGAAGAAATCGGGGCTATTGGCTTCAGCTGCCACGACGCTCAGTGCAGGAGGTTTGCCGAGGCAGGTCGCAAAATCAGGGATCTGCGTCATCGTGAACATGCTCACTGAGTCGGAGCTGTCGCTCGTGCCGACCCAGAGGTCGCCCGACTTCGTGTACGCCACAGGCAGATCGGACAGCTTCAACAGTTGGGCCTTTGCATAGGCCTTGTTCGACTTGATCGTGCTCGCTCCTGCCGAGACGGAGGTAAGCCCCGCGGCCAGGCTGCCGATCGCCAGTCCGAGCGAGAGTCTCGCCATAAATCGGGCGAAGCCTCGCCAACTACGACAATCGTTGCCTCGTGTAAGCGCGAAGGACCCTGATCTAGCACCCTCTCGTGTCGTTCCCACTCTTCGATCCCTCCTGAGCCCCCACCGTCGAGCGGGATGGCAAATCTGTGGGACGTAGGTTGACACAGGCGCCACAGAAATATGTGTCAGACGGAATCGAGTTCTTCTGCACGCGCTGCGGCGAATGTCTCGGAATGACGACAAAATGTCTCAATCGGACGAGACTCGTACTCTCTCCGAGGGACGGTCCTGTCTTGAGAACGCATGCAGGCAAGCGTCGTCAACACGCGACGTCTGGCGACCTGGGCCTACTGCTGACAAGACGGTATGTAACTTCGATACTGCAAACGCGGTGTTAGGACACCCAACGGGGATCGCCAGGCTCTGCTACAACCTCTGTTGTCGAATAGTCACCGGTACTGCAGTGACAGAGGGGAGGGGGACGAGTGGCGATGCGGCGAGAAGCTCGTGTCCTCGGCTGGGCCAGAAAGACCCTGGTGGCGGCGATCGGCGCCACCGTGGTCGCAACGTTGCCCCTCGGATCATCGAGTGCCGTAGCTGCCAGATCGCACCAGGTAACGGCCTCCACGCTCTTGAGTCGCGCGTGCACGGTCACCGCCGCCGCCGAGACGTTCCGCATAAAAGGTCATACCGGTTCAGGTGGAGCACAAGTGAGTGAGGATATCTACTTCGGTTTCTGGGGCGGCTTGATCACCATCACTGAAAAGGGCAACCAGACATTCCGCGTAATCCAGAACTACACCTCGACCTATATCGAGGGCAACCGGGCTTACTGGGATGCGAGGTTCCCCGACGTTGCCTCAGTTGCCGCAGACCGCTGGATTGATGCGACGTCCGCTAAGAAATACGTCGCAAGTGTCACCAACCTCATCCAAAAGTGGGTGGATCTCCCTTGCGGAAGCTTTGGACCAGCAAGTTATGTCGGGAATGGCGTCTTCAACGGCAGCAAAGTGATCAAAGTCCGGGACGACAACGGCTACATCATCTACATCGAACGCGGTGTGAGCCCATACATCTTGCGGCTTTCGGGGAGCGGAGGCGGCGGCGGCCCTTCTGGTGTTCTCGTCTTTAGTGACTACGGCATCCGGCCCGACACAACCGCACCGCCTGGTGCCATCCCGATCTCCCAGTTACTGGGTAACAAGGGCAACACGTTGTAGGTGCCCCGAACCGGCGATAGTGGGCACCAATGCGGTCGCCGAGGCTACGGGGATAGGGCGGTGCCGAGCGATAACGCGGCCTCGAACTTTGGAGCGCTCTTCTCGTAGAACACGTCGAGTTCGGTGATGGTGAAGCCAGCGGTCGTCAGCAGGTCAATGATCGGTCGGGTGAGGTGGCATCCCCCGAGGACCCGCTTCTGAACCGGTTCAAGTCGCTGCTGCCAGCGCCGGACGCTTTCATCTGGGGCTAAACCATGCTCCACAAAGTGCAGAGTCCCGCCTGGTTTGAGCACCCGCCGTATCTCACGCAGCGCGGCCTCCACGTCGGGGATGGTGCACAGTGTCCAGGTGGACAGAGCGGCGTCGTAGCTGTCCTGCGCGAATGGTAAAGACTGGCCATCCAGACCGGAACGCTGCACCGGAACGGTTGTCGACATCAGCCGCTTGTCTGCCAGCCTCCAAGCCGTGTCGGCAGGCTCGACGGCGGTCACCCCGGTGATCGTCTCGGGATAGAAGGGGATGTTTAAACCCGAGCCGAAGCCGATCTCGACGACTTCCCCGGCAAGGCCTTCGCAGACCCGACGTCGCAACGGTTCGTTTGCTCTGATGCCGCAAGCGACGTTGATGATCCGTGGCAGGACTTGTTCTCTGTAGATTCCCACGCGTTCACCTCGGCAGCCACAATGGACGGCCATTATCTCTCAGCCCCAAGTTGTCGGCAGGAGGCGCGTAAGCGGGTCCGAGCTCGCGATCAGCTGACCTTGAATGGCAGCCGGTCCCACTAACCATTTCCAGCGTCGCTCGGCCCACTCCCAGGTTGAACCAAGGCCAATCCCAGCCGACTCAGTAATAGTGCAGTTGCAAGCGGTTTGCGACATCTAGCGACTCTTCGAGAGGTAGCGACTCTTCGAGAGGTTCGGACCCAAGGAGGGCGTGTGTTCGTCCAGATCAACATCTCCCACAGTGACGTTCCGATCGAGGAGTTCATGGCGCTGGAGGATGAGTTCGTCAAGGCCACGGAAGGCAAGGCCACCATCCGGCGGGGCATCGGCTGCATAG
>Ga0306920_100000650_pt1 | contig 40963 bp, 45 predicted proteins | sample flu12Cox44000170_FD_204666 | JGI IMG/M metagenome (GOLD analysis project Ga0306920, IMG submission 204666) | Lab enrichment of tropical soil microbial communities from Luquillo Experimental Forest, Puerto Rico - flux4day.12C.oxic.44.000.170 (v2)... | ecosystem: Environmental > Terrestrial >... | reverse complement strand
GCCACCACCGTTCTATTCGCGCGAGAAGGCGCGCACGTTGTCGCGGTCGACATCAACCGCGAGGCGGTCGACCAGACGTGCTCCATCATCAAGGGCGAGGGCGGACGCTGCGAGGCCGTCGTCTGCGATGCCACCTCGTCCGGCGATGTCGCGCGCGCTGTAGCCACAGTTATCCACGAGTGCGGCCGCCTCGACATCCTCCAGAACAATGTCGGCAGCGCCATCATGGGAGACCCGGTCGCCATCAGCGACGAGGATTGGCGTCGAGCCATCGACCTGAATCTCACAACTGCCCTCCTGGCATGCAAGCACGTCCTTCCCGTGATGCTACGACAAGGCGGCGGCGCCATCGTCAATGTGTCCTCGCTGGCATCGATCCAGATCAACGCCTATCCATATTTTGGCTACCTCGCCGCGAAGGCTGGTCTGAATCATTTTACGCGCGCTCTCGCCGTGCATTATGGCCCCCATGGTGTCCGCGCCAACGCCGTCCTACCCGGCGTAATGGAAACACCCCTGATTCATCGCGAGATCGCGACGCAATACGCCGATACCGACGACATGCTGAACAAGAGGCATGCTGCAAGCCCTATGGGCCGAATGGGAGACGCCTGGGACGTGGCGCATGCGTCTCTCTTTCTTGCTTCGGATGAGGCCAAGTACATCACAGGTGTCTGCCTTCCGGTGGATGGCGGCAAAAGCTGTTGGGGCCGATAAACCCAGGAACACAAGGCTGCAACATGGGCATTGCGTTCTTTACCAACTGAAAGGTTATCAACCCGATTTCGGCTAGTGGCACCTCGCGGGGCTCTCAATGCTGAGCGCTTAACCCCTGGCCTTGCAATGAAATACCATTTCGCGGCTTCAGCGCACAACACCCTCATTCCCAAACCTTCCGACTCAGCAGTCCAAACTTTCGACCCATAGGACTTTGCACACCTGGACCCAAGATGGATAAGTCGTGCAAACGCTTCAGTTCTTCTCCACTCATCGACCCCGCCGCGTGCTCGGTCATCCTCATCGCACCAACTGAAGCGGATTTCCTTAATCTTCAACCGGACCTTCGAACGAGCCTTCACCGTAACTTGGCAGCTTTGGTCAACGCCTCCGACATTGCAGCAGTTCCCGTGTTCGTGTCTCTCCACTCTCAACCCGCGCCAAGAACACGCTTTCAAAGCGGCTCCCCTTAACATCCAGGCACCGTCACTTCCCCTCGGGCGCCCATGGATGTCCCTGGCTCGATGGCGATTTCGTGCGCGCATTAAAAGACCAAGACCGGTCAACGTTGCTCCTAGCCGGCTTTTGGCTCGAACATCAGATCATCGCCACTGCGCTGCATGCACTCGCGGACGCCTATGACGTCTATGCCTTGATTGACGCGAGCCCGGCCAGAGCACTTGCTGCGGAGCAGCCTACCCGGAACGGCTTGCGCAAGCCGGTGCGACTCCTATCGTCACATCGCAAGTCGTTCATGAATGGTCTCTTGAATTATCCAACTCACCTACACGCGTCGCGCTGCTCGCCGTTCTGGACCGCCTGATCCACACTTGATCTTTCAGCGTTTCACCTTTCCACGCTGGCCCGGCGTTAAAGTGTGTTCCGGGCTTTTCGCCCACTCAAGGCGAGCCGCGCCTTCGCGTACCCCTAAGTAGCAGGCAAGCTTTCATTTCAATCCGCTTGAAGAGAGCGCACCAGCTCAGCCGATCCAAGCGAAAAATAAACTATTGCGACGCTTTCACTCCGTGTCTTGGCCACCATTGGTTAAGGGCATTCACCTCTACTTTGTACACAGATCGCAAAGCATCGTTGGGGCTACCTCGGGCGTGTTCGCGGGAATGAAATCTCTAGCCATTCGCGCGGCTGCGGCTTTTGCCGCAGCTCGTCGCTTGTCGCGCCGTCTGCTTGCTGCGCTGCTCAAGGTTAACAAACTTCATACTCACGTCGACCAGTTTACCAAAACGCTCCTTGCTCGCAAATTCCTCCCACGCCTCGGCTTGGCGCAGCTCGCGCCAACTTCCAGGCAAATAGGACGTCAGGATAATCTTCTTCAGCAGCGTAACGACGACCTTCGGACAGAGAACATGCATGCCTCTCCCCTTAGTTCAGGCGCAATGTTGAGGTATTCATGGCTCAACAAGGAGTTGAGTCGCCCAGGCTTGCTGAAGAGCTCAGGCAAAAGGCCCGGACTTGAGGGCGCAAGATGAATGACCGTCAGCAGGACGGCATCCAAATCAGCGGGCAAGTCGCCGAGCAAAGTCTTCAGTGCCTGAACACCGCCCCACGGCGAAAATGTACCGCGTCTACTCAGTGATTCAGCGGCCGAAGGCCGAGGATTACTGGCTGAACATCGGCGCGGCGTTCCCGCACGAGGATGGGCAGGGCTTCAACCTACTACTGCAGGCCCTGCCGTTGCACGGGAACGGCAAGCTGGTGCTTCGCGCGGTCGAACCCGAAGGCAAGGTGGTGGGCTGGGCGAAGGAAAAGAGTGAAGTAAGGGAATGCAGCCTTGGGGAAGATGGCCCCGCCGGGCTTGGAGCCCGTCGGGGCCTCACTCTTGGAGGTGCGGTCCTTTGCGGCTTGAGGTTAGCCGATCACACGGAATCGAAACCCCTCAGTTGCGTTTGCCGTGCTCGCAAGTCTCGTAGGTCTCAAGTGGGGCGGGGCATGTCCGGTATTCATCCAGCATTCCCCGTGAGTTGCTCCGTATACCTCCGGGGCAAGTGGGCCAGATTCGGACGCACGCAGCGCAGCAAATGACATGAGCAATAGCCGGCATACCGTCATGGCTCTGGCGCAGTTCTCGAATTTATTTGCGGTCTGTTCCGGCGAGCGCTGTTTCCCCCCACTTGAAAGCAGCGGCCACCTGGCCAAGTCCAATTGATCATCCTCCATCCTACGTGTAGCTGCGGTACTTGTGCGCCAACTGATTGATTAGGAGCGAGAAAAGTCGATCGGCGAGCAAACCCAACAGGCCAAGCACGATGATGCCTACAAAAATGCGGTCGGTTGCCATCCACAGGCGTGAACTCAAAATGAGATACCCCAGCCCAGAGTCGGCACCGAGCATCTCCGACGCCACCACGGTCATGAAGGCTATGCCCATGGCAAGCCGCATGCCGGTAAGGCTGTAATGAACTGTCGAGGGAATGATCACAATGCGAAAGATTTGCCACTCGCTAGCGCCGAACATCAATGCGGCGCGGATCTTATCTCTATGCACACTGGTGACACCGGCGATTGTGCCCAACGCAACCACGAACACGGTGCCATAGACGATGATGAAGACCTTCGATGTTTCGCCGATTCCAAACCAAATGATGGCGGGAGATACCCAGGCAATGGGTGGAATGAACCGAAAGAATTGCAAATAGGGGTCCATCGCCAAGCGAGCCAATTCGAAATACCCGACCAGTAGGCCTAGGATCACGCCGATTGCAGATCCGATCGCAAACCCCACCCCAATCCGGCCTAGACTTGCGCCAGCGTCTTTCAAGATATCTCCGCTGCGCAACATGGTCACGGCTTCGGTAAGGGTCGCGAGCGGCGTCGGAAAAAGGATACTCGAGAACAGGAACGTGCTCGCCCAATGCCAGAGAAGAAGTCCTCCCGCGATGGGAAGCCCAATCTTCACCGTTACCGCAAGCCAGCTGTAAAGTTCCACTCGACCCGGAGCCCTCCAAGTCCGGTCGTTCGCTGAAGACATTGTCGTCTTCACGGATGCCTCCTCAAGTCTACCACTTCGGACGCAATCGATTGGCCGACCAGGCTGTAGAGGTGGCCGAATGCGGGGTCGCCTCGGTTCCGCGGCCGTGGCAAATCACAATCGATGATCTGCTTCACATTTGATGCCGGACCCCGTCGCATCACCACGATACGGTCGGCAAGGCTCACCGCCTCGGCAATGTCGTGGGTTACGAAAAATACAGTGCGCTGGGTTTTCACCCAAATCTGCGTCAGCTCGTCCTGCAGAAGCACCCGGGTTTGCGCGTCGAGCTGGCCAAATGGCTCGTCCATAAGCAGGATTTCCGCCCGACCAGCAAGCACTCTGGCGAGGTTCACTCGCTGCTTCATGCCGCCCGAGAGCTCCGAGGGGTACTTCTGCTCCTGCCCTTGAAGGCCCACCAGTTGCAAATTGTCGCCTGCGATCTTGCGTCGCTTCTCTTTGGACTCGCCCGCGATCCTCAATCCCAGTTCCACGTTCTCCCGCGCGGTGAGCCAATGATAGAGCGAAGCTTCGCCCTGAAACACGACGCCACGCTCGGCCCCCGGACCCCGGAGCGGTGCACCGGATATGGTGATCGAGCCAGTAGTCGGTTTTTCGAAGCCGGCCAGCAGGTTCAAGACCGTGGTTTTTCCGCAGCCACTCGGACCCAGGATGCACAGGAATTCCCCACGCCGAATGGTGAGGCTGAAATCACGCACCACGTCATCCTGGTTGGCGCCCTTGTGCCTGAAGCCTACTCCCGAGAGGACGACAAGGTCCGGCAGCTCGATATTCTCATGCATGAACCGAGGCTCAAGATTTTACGCGATCCGGAGCGACGCTCCTCAAGATGTCCGGCGCGAGTAGGTCGTTGACGAGCTTTTCAGTCGACTCCGCTTGGATCAGCCCCTGCGTCTTCATCCAGTCTGCCGCCTTGCGAATATCGTCCTTGAATGAAGCAGCCAGATCGAAGACATAGACAACTTCACCCAGCTGGCGTTCAGCGTCTGGCCGCGGAACACGGTATGCCCGCGACAGGATGTCAGCGGACTCGGACCGATTGCTCGCATCGTTCAGCCAGTTTGTGGCCTCTATCAGAGCACGCACCGTGTTCGCCACCTCGTCGCGTTTGGTGCGGAGCGCCGTCTCCGAGGCCATCACGATATACTGAAGCGTGTACACGCCGTCGTCGCCCGATTTGGCAATAACGCGCGCGTCCGGCACCACGGCGCGAAGTCGCGTGAACCAAGGCTCCCAGGCGAACATGACGTCGATGTCTCCGCGCGCCAACGCCGGCACCATCTCTGGGGCCGCCACATTGACGAGGCGCAGCGACTTCACATCGATGTTGTACTTGTTCGTGTACAAGGACAAGTAGTACTCGGAAGCCGTCCCTTTGGCGTAGCCGATAGCCTTGCCGGCAAGGTCCTTCGGCCCATCAATGCCCTTACGTGCGGCGATCCCCATCAAGTCGTTGGCGTAGAGCCCTCGCGCGAGCCCCACGATCTTCCCACCCTTGGAAAGTGGCCGCAGCACGGCCAATTCCGATGCGAAGGCAACGTCGGCATCTCCCGATACGACGGCTTCAAGCGAAACGGCGCCCGAGGCGAATTGCTTGTACTCAGCCTTGACACCATGCTTCTGCATGAAGCCCTTTTCGACGGCCACCACCATTGTCAAGAAGGTAGCGTCGACGCCGGTAGCAAACCGTATGTCAGCGCGAGCTCCCGAACTCGAATTCACGATCCACGCCGTCGCCACGATCGCGCTCGTGACACAACGCAGCAATGCGATCATCTCGCTCTCCCTTTCGCTTTGCGGCTACGCTTCACCACCGCGTGAGTACACAAGCTTCCCTCCAACGAGCGTGCTCTCAACATTGATGGCGCCAAGCTCTGAGGCGGCGCACGCATAGGGATCGCGATCGATCACGATCAGATCGGCGAGCTTGCCGGGCTCAAGGCTTCCCTTGTCGTTTTCCTCGAAACCCGCGTAGGCCCCATTCCAGATCGCGACCCGAAGTGCCTCGTCCAGGCTGATATCCTGCGTGCGGTCGATCGGGTTCTCGATGAGCAAGCCCAACCAGAGGAAGGGCTCGGGTGGATGGACCGGGAGATCAGCGCCCGTAGTGACGACGCACCCTGCGCTGATCAGATCGCGATATCGGTCCATACGGTGGTAGCGCTCCTCACCGAAGCGGGTATGAAACACATCGCCCCGCCCGCCCCACAAATGCGAGAAGATCGGGTGCATCGCAAGCACTAGGCCGAGCTGGCTCGCCCGGGCGATCTGCGACCTAGTTGGAATGTGAAAATGTTCGATGCGGTGCCGCAGCTTCCGATCGGGAAACTCCCGCTGCGCACGCTCGTGACTCAGCAGCAGCTGTTCGATCGCCGCGTCGCCCATCGCGTGCATTCCCACCTGAACACCGCGCGCATAGGCGTCCAAAATAAACGCGTCGATCTTCTCTTGAGAATAGTGCAGTTCGCCCCGATGCTCGGGCGCGTCCGCGTAGGGTTCGTTGAGAGCGGCTGTATACGTGTTGGGCATTCCATCGAGATTGCACCGGCCACATCCGCCAACGCCGCGTATCTTCTTGTTTTCCGTTTCGCTCAGCTCGAAGCTTTCGTAGTAGGGCAGCACGCGGATCGGTAGGTTTTCAAAGGTGTCTAGCAGGACCTTAAAGTCTCGGTCGCCGCTCATGCGGCTGCCTTCGAAAGCATGAATCGTCGTGATCCCCTTGCGCGCAGCCGCGTCCGCCATGAGTCGGATCATGCGCGCCGCGTCGGCGTCGGTTAGGAATCCAAAGACACGCTGTCGCGCTGGAATGTTCGCCGCATCGGAGACATAGGCGCCAGTGAACGCACCTTCTGCGCTGCGCTCCAGCCCGGGATTATCCCGCTCGAGACCAATCCATTCGAAGCCAAGCGAGTTCGCTGCACTGGAGTGAAAGGAGTCCGATGTCACCCATACAGGATGCCGCACCGTGCCTCGGTCGAGCTCCTCGCTGGTCGGATGCCGTCGTTCCGCTAGGCGATCGACGCAAAAGCCATACCCTCGAATCCATTCACCCCTAGGTGTTTCCGCCGCACGCTCCGACACCAATTTTACAACGTCGTCAATTGTTCGCGCCGTTGTCAGATCAACAGCTTCGGCAACCACTCCACCGAAGAACAGATGAGAGTGTGAATCGATGAAGCCCGGTAGGAGTGTCATGCCGCCAGCGTCGATCACACGCGTCCGATCATCACGGAGTCCGTCTATTTGATCGTTGCCGCCGACACCAACAATCCGCTCATCCTTGATCGCGAGCGCCTCTGCGCGCGGCTGTCGCGCGTTGAGCGTAATAATGTTGGCGTTTCTCACGATGAGCGATGCGGTCCGCTCTGACTTCTTCGATACCGTGTTGGCACCCACCGTTGTCATCTTCGGTACCTAGCCCACGTAAACCACCTAGGTTGCGCAGTAAGGCCGCAGCCGCGCCGCGCGGTACCCACTTCACCGATGAAATTGCGGAGAATGGCGACCGGGTCCTTTCTCACGACGGGACATTACGCCGCTTCAACGCTCCGCGACATGCTCTGACACAGCCGTTCGAGGTACTCGATCGCCTCGACTACGTGATCATTCCTTATAATCAGGGGTGGCATCAGGCGAAGCACGTTGTCACCTGCGGTGTGCGCCAGCATTCCATCGTCACGGAGCGCATCGACATATTCGACAGCAGGCCGCGTGCATTTGAGGCCCAGAAGGAGTCCTCCCCCCCGCACATCTAGAAACAGTGTGGGATGGCGTTCATGAAGCTTGGTTAACTCCGAGCGGAGCAAATTGCTGATTTCGACCACACCATCAAGAAAGCCCGGCTCCATCAGCACGTCCAGCACGGCGTTGGCGATTGTCAGCGCCAGCGGGTTTCCTCCAAAGGTTGACCCGTGAGTCCCCGGTGTCATGCCAGATGCCGCGCGTTGTGTGGTGAGTATGGCGCCGACCGGAAAGCCGCCGCCGAGCCCCTTTGCCAGCATCATGACGTCAGGAGTGATGCCCGCCCACTCGTAGGCAAATAGGCGTCCGGTGCGACCCATCCCGCATTGCACCTCATCGAGAATGAGCAAAGTACCGGTCGCATCGCAGAGATGGCGGACCTCGCGGAGATAATCAGCGCCACAGAGGTGAAGGCCGCCTTCTCCTTGAATCGGCTCAATCATCACCCCGGCAGCCTCACCATCCGCCAAGTGAGCGCGGAGTGCTTCAAGATCTCCCAACGGAACCTGAACAAACCCCTGGACGATGGGGCCAAATCCTTCCAGATACTTCTCGTTGTTCGTCGCGGCGAGCGCGGCGAGCGAGCGACCGTGAAAAGCATTTTGAATCGTCACTATTTTCACGCGATGTGGCGCGCCCTCAACAAAGTGGGTGCGCCGCGCGACCTTTATGGCCGCCTCTGCAGCTTCGAGGCCAGAATTGCAGAAGAACGCGCGAGCGGCAAAAGAGTGCGCAATGAGCCGTTCGGCCAGTCGCTCCTGTTCGGGTATCCGATAGTTGTTGGTGATGTGCCAGACCTTGTCCGCATGTGCGCGCAGTGTTTGGACAAGGTGCGGGTGTGCATGACCAAGGCAAGTGACGGCGATGCCGGAGAAGAAATCGAGATAGCGACGGCCATCCGAGCCAAAGAGGTAGGCTCCCTCCCCGCGTTCGAAACTGAGATCGGCTCTCGAGTTCGTTGCCAACAGGCAGGGCGGAAGGACTTTTCTCACGAACGAGCCCCTTGGTTTGGCGGCGCGCGCCGCGCCGCTTGGCTGGACTCTTGCGGAAACAAGTAGATCGGGCTCGACCAGGCGCGATGGCCATCTTCCTGAGTTACGCAGACGTAAGGGCGCGTATCGCCAACGCGCCTGATAGGAAGACGCCGCTTCAGGGTCACGCGGTGATGGATGTTTTTGTCTGGCAGGCGAAAGACCCGGATGCGCTTTTCCAACCCGCCCGCCTCGATAATCCGATCGTCATAGCCAATGTCGCGCACAGCGATCTCGACACTGGCCGATGAAGTCTGTACGTGCAGCGTGCCGCTGTCTCGATCCGCAAGGATGGCATCCAAACCGGAAAAGCTGCCGGTGGTAAATGACTGCCAGGCGATTTCACTTTGTCCAATCTGATGGATGGGTTTCTCGGCGTTCCAAAAGTTGATGCTGCGGACATCTTTGAATGCATTGCCGTGCAACTGAGCCCTTCCATCCCAGGTTGCATTGCGGCCTCGACCACGGCTCTCGGCGCCTTCCCATATTATGCGAATGCGGCTTCCGAGTTCGCCGCGTTCGTACGGGCGAGCGACTTCGATCACATCCAGACCGTCACGGAGTTCGATGCGCTCGATCGGCGCGGTGCCCAGGACATCAATTTCAAACTCAACTTCCTCATCATTCACGGCAACAATATCGCCCATGATGGCTGAGTGGACCGTTTCGGTGCCCGTTCGTGGGTCCGTGGTGTGGCCAACGTAGAGTGTCGCTGGCTGCTCGAATCGGGCGGCGGCATGCAGCCAGATCCGTGCCCCGCTCGTTGCGTAGTGGTGCCGGCGACGAAAACTGGCAAAAAGTGCGTCGCGACTGAGCTCGTTCATGAGGTGACACGTCAAGCCGCCATAGGAGCCAAATTTTGAGGAGCCAGGATGGCTTGCCCCTGGGCGGCCCTTGTGATCATCGCTGCCGCCGACAATGCCCACGCGATATCCCGCTCGTAGAGCGTCACGCACGATCCACTCAAAGGTGCCCCAACAAGAGTGGATCTCGACCGATGGCTCCTTGTCGGCGTCGTGAGCGTAGCTGACATCCGCGTATCGGCCGCCGCAGTGGGCGGACACGATGACGTCCTCCTCGCGCAGCACATTGAAGAGGTCGACAATAGTATGACAGGCCGTGTTGCTGTCGGCGGACCCGTCGATCATGACATGCGACGAACGAAAGATGGGCCGGCCTTCGCTTCGGTACCAGACATTGTGATCGCCGCCGACCCCGGTGTTTCCCGACCATTCGTATCCGGGCAGCGTCAAGAAATGGCCGGGCTTGTTGAATTCACCCGTAATATGGTTGAGCTCGGTCCAGAAGGCGTCCGTTATCTGAAAGTCATTGCCTTGATGGGCGCAGATATCGAGGAAGGCACGTTCCTGCGCAAACTCGAAATACTCGCGGGCTGAGTTTGTACCGATCGTCTCTTCAGTCTGGCCGTGCAAATCGCTCCAATACCGGCGATACCCCGCGCTTTCAACACGCAAGCGGTTGCTTACGGCCAGGCGACGTTGGTCCTGACTGACGATTTCGACCGAAAAATCGCCCTCCTGTGCAACGGTCAACCCGTTGATGGTGCGTTGGAAGGCACCCGCGGCAAAGTCAATCGCAATTGGCAGGCCATCGATCGGCTGGCTGGGCCTCAACGAGAGACGGGCAGCGGCCTTGTCCGTAGGATTGCCCCACTTGTCCTCGGCCTTTATGAAAAGCGAGAACGGTTCGCCAGGCCGTCGATGACTGGGCAGGAGAGCTTTCCAGGAGACAGGAGGCCCCGCGACAAGGCTTATGGTTGGGCTTTCCGGGAGGGCCGTGAAGAGCCCGGTTGCGATGGGATCGACGAGAACGCGGAACTGGAAGCGCTTCTCGCAAAAGGTCTGAAGCCGGAGGCCGGGTGATCCGTTGCTCGGGTCGCCGAACCGGATGATGATTGTGTCACCTTCCCGGAGAAACTGCTTTGCTGTGAGGGTCAGCGTCTTGTACCAGGGCCGTATGTGCCCTCGCGCATCGTACTTGATCTCAAGAGGAGCGCCGTTGCTTGCGACGGCGGTGACAAAACCCAGGCCGCGCGGGTTGCTCGTCTGGAGAGGAGATTGATCGTTGGCCGATCGGAAGACGATACGCAGCGCGCCGAGCTCGTCCAACCCGAACTTGCCGCAGGTGTAGGTGAGATCAAAGGAACAGGTCGCGCCTGCCTCAAAGCTGCCTGATGGAAAAATCGTGGCGCTTCCCATCAAATCCGGTCGGAATCTTTGCTGCACGGGGCGTCCCCACGATCAAGCAACGCGAGGATAGGTTGACAGCCGCGCTGCGCAAAATTCATTATTCTCCTAGGTTGATGATCCAGACGCATGAGATGCGAAGATGAACCTGCGGCATCTGGAGATCCTCCGGGCCGTTGTTGAAGGCGGCACGGCCACGGCGGCCGCGCAGCGCGTGCGGCTCACCCAGTCTGCGGTGAGTCGATCGATCGCTGCGCTCGAACAGGAAATCGGCTTTCGCCTCTTTGATCGCATCAAGCAACGGCTTGTTCTGACGAAGGAGGGCGGCGCATTCTTTCAAGAGACGGAGCGCCTTCTGAGCGGCCTCGACGAGTTGCAGAACGTCGCGGGAGAAATCCGCGACAGGACTTTTGCTCGTCTTCGCCTGGTGGCGATGCCAGCCATCGCCCATGGCTTGTTGCCAGAGGCCCTGGCGCGTTTTCAGAAGGCGCACCCGCGACTCTCTGTCTCCGTAGAAATCCGGCGGCGGTCTGAGGTTACGCGTTGGATTGCCGGGCGTCAGTTCGACGTTGGCTTTGCGGCATTGCCGGCAAATTATCCAGGGGTGATCAGTCAACACCTCATCACGGCGGCGGCGGTAGTTGCTCTGCCCTCCAACCACCGGTTGGCCCGACAGACCTCGATCACGCCATCGCAGTTAGAGAAGGAAGATCTCATCGGACTTGGCAGCGATGCCTTGGTCCAATCCAAGATCGGCTCTTATTTTCAGGAGCGTGGTTTCGTCCCGAGGCTGAAGATTGAGTCATCTTCGCTTCTTTCGGTCTGCCATTTTGTTGCCGCTGGCCTAGGCTGCGGCATAGTCGATCCGTTCACTGCGTCGTCGGCGAGGGTTGAGCAGATCGTGTTTCGACCACTGAGACCGGAACTAAAAATCGAATATGGCGCGCTCTTTCAGAAGGATCATGTGACGACGCCGCTCGTCAAAGACTTGTGCGCGCATGTCCGCGGAGTCGCGAGTGAGCTAAGCGCGGCGATGAAGCGTGCGTAAGAAGCGCCGCGGGAAGTGCTCTGCGGGTACTTAGCCGATACAGTGCGGCCAACCGGATGCGGCATGCGAGGGGATGGCACCGCCTATCATGAGTGCCAATCATCAACTCATGCGATCTATGAATTTCACAGCTGAGCAGCACCTCCCTATGATGGTCTTGGCGGCATGGGTCCCGTCGATTCCGACGCCGGCATCGCGCCGAAGTAGCTCCGGACTGTCCCCATGGATACGACGTCACAGGATGCAAGGAGTCGACAGCTGGACGCTTCGGCCGCGAGTCGTCGCAGCCGAGAGCTGCTTGAGAGGTCGCTGGTCTGGGACATGACCCTGCCTGGTATGTTCAGTGGCCTGAACGAGGTGCAGGCGCTGCACCGCTACCACTCGGCAGGTTTTGGCTTTGTGTCCGTGACCATTGGCAACGACTCTGTCTGGAATCCAAAAGTTGTGCTGGAACGCCTGGCCAAAGTTCGCTCTGAGGTCGCCCGCGAGAGTGATCGTTTTCGCGTGGTCCAAAATGCCTCGGAAATCCTCCAGGCGCGGGCCGAAGACAAGCTTGCAATCGCTTTTCATCTCCAAGGAACCAACGGGTTGGGTGGCGACATTGCCTGGGCGGAGAAGTTCTTTCATCTCGGTATCACCCACATGCTGCTAGCCTACAACGCAAGGAATGCCGTCGCGGACGGTTGCGCTGAGAGTACGGACGCTGGCCTCAGCCGGTTCGGAAAGTCACTGGTCCGCGAAATGAACAGACTTGGTATGTTGGTCGACGGCTCACACACTGGGTATCGATCGACGATGGAGGCAATGGAGATCTCGACGAGGCCGTTCATCTTCTCCCACGCCAATGCCAGCAAGCTCTTCGATCACTATCGCAATGTGCGCGACGATCAGATCATTGCGTGCGCGAAGACGGGTGGGGTGATCGGCATCAATGGCGTTGGCGCGTTCTTGAGCGACTCAGGCGACGCCTCGGCCGAACTGATCTATCGTCATATCGACTATATGGCGAATCTTGCGGGCCCTGCCCACGTTGGGCTGGGCCTCGACTTCATTACCGAGGTTGCCAAGTTCGCGGCACGGGCGGCGAACTCAGCCGATAGCTGGCCGAGCATTGCGGGCAAAGTTCCTCGCTTCGACCACTTTGCGCCCCCAGAAATCATTGGACCGTTGACAGAACGCCTCTGCCGGGGTGGCTACTCCGACAGCGACATAGAAGGCATCGTCGGGAAGAACTTCCTGCGGGTATTCCAAGATTGTGTCGGCTGAAGATGTGAGCTGACCATCATGGTGAAGCGCTCGGTGGGCGTGGTAGGCGGCGGGTTGGTAGGGGTCTGTTGCGCACTCTACCTGCAACGTGACGGACACCGGGTAGTTCTGCTGGAGCGAGATGATATTGGGGGCGGCGCATCGTTTGGCAACGCCGGAATCATGTCGAGCGGTGGGTGCGTTCCGATTGGGATGCCGGGACTGATCTGGAAAGTGCCCCGGATGCTACTGGATGCGCATGGTCCGCTTGTCATTCGCTGGCGCTATATGGCTTCGATTGCACCCTGGTTGGCCCGGCTCGTCCGGGCAAGCTCCAAGGAGCGGGTCGAGCAGATCTCTGTGGCCATGGCAAGCCTCCTTGCTGAGGCCGAAACCGCCTTCCATGAGTTGTTGGGCGCGCAGGATTACGAGCGCTTCATCAGGCATATGGGGTTGCTGTTTCCCTACAAGAGCGAAGCGGCATTCGCGGGGGCAGCCGCCACGAGGGAGCTTCGATCCAGGCGCGGGATATCCTTCCAGGTCATTGACCAGAGGGAGCTGCGTGAACTCGAGCCGACGCTCTCGGGGGACCATGTGAAGGGTGTCTTCTTTCCTGATGCGCGGCATACCGTCGATCCACATGCTTTGACGAAGCATTTGGCGTCTGTCTTTGCCAGTCAGGGCGGCGAGATCGCGTGCACCAGTATTGCGTCGGTAAACATAGAGGAAAGCGCGCGACCAGCGATTACTTCGGACGCTGGAGCGCGGCAGTTCGAAAGGCTGGTTATCGCCGCCGGTGCGTGGTCGAAACCTCTCGCGCGCGCTGCGGGGAACCGCATCCCTCTCGACACAGAGCGCGGCTACCATGCCATGCTTCCCGCACCCGGGGTCTCGCCTCGAATTCCGATGATATCGGGCGATCACCAGATCGCGATCACGCCGATGTCCAACGGCTTGCGACTGACAGGAACCGTTGAGTTTGCTGGGCTGCGAGCGCCAGCGGACCCCTCGCGTGTTGAGAGTATGATCAGGGTCGCTGAGCGACTCCTACCGGGTCTTCGCCGAGAGGGTGCCACGAGCTGGCTCGGCTTTCGGCCGTCAACGCCGGACTCTTTGCCAGTGATTGGCCCAAGCTCCGCCACACCGAATGTACTCTTCGCCTTCGGGCACGGGCATCTTGGTGTGACCAACGCGGCCGTCACGGGAAAGATCATCGCGGATCTGGTAGCCGAGCGCGCGCCGCCTCTCGATATCGCACCCTTCCGACCGGACCGCTTCTGGTGAGACACGTGGGCGGGGTTTGTATCTGACTTTACCGTGGAGTTCGAGAATGTCGAGGAAAGCAGCAGACACCCTTGTCAGGTGGGCCGTCGCGCTCGTGGCGACGTGCGCAGGTGCATGTTTCTCGCCTAGCATTGCCCAAGAGTTGACCATTGGCACGCGTTCCGAGATGACGCTCGATCCGCACCATTTCTGGTCGACGCCCAACCGAGCCTACAATGTACAGCTCTATGGCACCCTCGTTCGTCTCGACGAGCGATTGCAAGCGCAACCAATGCTTGCGGAGTCATGGAAGCTTGTCGACGATACGACGTGGGAATTCAAGATCGACGCGCACGCACGTTTCCACAACAGCCAACCCGTGACTGCGGATGATGTCGTGGCTTCATTCGAACGTGCACGGGACCTCCCCAATGCGGCCGCTTCGTATCGAGGCGCGATTGATGGCATTAAAGAGCTTGGCGCGGTCAATCCGCAGACAGTCCGTTTCCTGACGAAGCGGCCCGATCCAGCTCTGCTCCATCAAGTGGCACAAGTTGCGATCATTCCGCGGGAAATTGCGCGTACCGCTTTACAAAGCGATTTCATCTCGGGCAAAGCGGCAATAGGGGCCGGACCTTACAAGTTCGTCGAATTTCAAGCCGGCAACCGATTGGTTCTTACCCGTAACGAGGATTTTGCTGGTGAGAAGGGCCGCTGGGCGCGCGTAACCTTTCGTACCATCACGGACGATGCGGCACGCGTTGCTGCACTAATTGGTGGCGATGTTGATTTGATCGACCTAGTTCCACCCAGCTTCATTGCGCGACTAAAGAGCGAGCAGCGAACGGTCGTGCACATGGGTACCTCGGATCGCACGATGTACCTCATTCCGGATGTCGGCCGTGATCAGTCGCCTTTCATCCGCGACGTTGGCGGTCAGCCGCTCAGCAAGAACCCACTCAAGGACTTGCGTGTCCGACGGGCGATATCTTTGGCCATAGACCGAGAAACGCTTGTTCAAAAGGTCATGGAAGGCGCAGGACAACCGGCCAACCAGACGGTGGCGCCTGGCGTGCTCGGCTACGCCGAGGCCTTGCCCGCACTTCGCTTGGATCTGGCTGAAGCGAAGCGCCTTCTGGCGGAAGCAGGCTATCCGGAGGGTTTCCAGCTCACCATCCATTGCACGAACGATCGATACATCAATGACTCGCGCATCTGCCAGTCGATCGGGCAGATGCTTTCGCGTCTCGGCATCAAGATGGACGTGCAAGCATTGCCGCGCGCGGTGCTGTTTCCGCGTATCACGAACCATGAGGGGGAGCGTATCAGCCTGGCCTTGCTTGCCTTTGGCAGCGGCACAACGGGCGACGCGGGTGGCATATTGAACAACACGATCCACACCTGGGATCGGCAGCGCGGCTTCGGTGCATGGAACGTGGGCCACTACTCGAATCCGGAGCTTGACGCCGCGATCGAGTCGGCGGCAGCGACTCTCGACGCCAGCGAGCGGGGAAAGCGCCAGGCAAAGGCCGTCGCCGTCGCCATGGAAGATCTCGCGGTGATTCCGCTGTTCCATTCCAACGTGGTTGTCACTTCCAAGAAAGGGTTGCACTACCGAATCTACGCAGACGAGAGCACGATCGCAGATGCGGCAACCATGCCCTGAAGGACCGGACCAGGAGAGCGTCGGAGGGTCACATGGGCGTCTTTCTTCTGCGCAGACTCTTCCAGGCGGTGGTCACGTTGACTATCGTTTCTCTACTGGTCTTCATCGGCGTGTTTGCGATCGGCAATCCCATCTACGTGCTGGTCGATCCAAGCGCTCCGCCCCACGTCGTCGAGCAGACGGTTAAGAATCTTGGCCTCGATCTCCCGCTTTACCAGCAGTATACGCGGTTTATCCAGGCTGCCTTGCACGGTGACTTTGGGACCTCATACGTTCATGCACAACCGTCACTGCGTCTGATCGCGGGTCGATTTCCAGCGACGTTGGAACTCGTCGTCGCCGGGCTTGCGCTAGCCATGGCGGTGGGGTTTCCCCTGGGTCTTATCGCCGGCCATTGGCCAAAGCGTCGGTTCTCCCGAGCCATCTCTACGATATCCATCATCGGCATCAGCGTTCCGACGTTTTGGATCGCGCTCATGCTGATCATCGGATTTTCTCTCGAGCTAGGTGTCCTACCGACCGGTGGTCGTGGCGCCACTAGAAGCTTCCTCGGCGTTGAAACGTCGTTGTTGACCCTGGATGGTCTCGCCCACGTACTGCTTCCGGCCATGACCCTTTCGTTCTTCCCAATGTCGTTGATCATCCGGCTGACGCGCGCGGGAATACGTGAGCACGGGAAGATGGACTACGTGCGGTTTGCTCACGCTATGGGGCTTTCACCGATGCGCATCCTGCTGCAGTACATGCTGCGCAACATTCTCATTCCGATCGTCACGATTTTGGGCATCGTATTTGGAACATTGGTCGCTTTTGCGGTGGTGACCGAGTCGATCTTTTCCTGGCCCGGTATGGGCAAACTGATCATCGACTCCATCAAGGTATCGGACCGCCCGGTCATCGTCGCATATATCCTCTTCGTCGTGACAATGTTCCTGGTCATTAATCTGGTCGTTGATCTCCTGAGTGCCGCGCTCGATCCACGCATCCGGCTAGCAGGAGATTGACGCGTGGAGAGACTAAGAACGGTATTGGCAGACAGGGGCGCGTTACTCGCGAGCAGCGCCGTGCTGGTGATGCTCTTTGCAGCCGTTCTTGCACCCATAATCGCGCCGCAGAACCCTTACGATCTTGCGCAACTAAACCTGCTCGATGCGGGGGTCCCACCGATTTCAAGATCGATGGACGGACAGTTGTTTCTGCTCGGTAGCGACGAGCAGGGCCGCGATATTTTCAGCGCCATACTTTACGGATTGCGCATCAGTCTTTCGGTGGCTGCGGTCGCCACACTGTTCGCGGCTTCCCTCGGCGTATCGATCGGCTTGCTCTCGGCGTACGTCGGCGGGTATGCGGATGCCGCGCTCATGCGCCTGGTCGATATGCAGCTTTCGTTTCCGGCCGTGCTAATCGCGCTCATGCTGGTTGCTGCACTGGGAAGCGGCATCGACAAGGTTGTCCTGGCGATCGTCGGTGTTCAATGGGCGTACTATGCGCGCACGGCACGCAGCGCTGCGCTTGTGGAACGCGAGCGTGAGTATGTCGAGGCCGCACGGTGCCTGGCGTACAATCCGCTGAGGATTATGTTTGTCCACATTCTACCGAACTGTCTCGCGCCACTGACCATTCTTGCAAGCGTCGAGGTCGCGGCAGCGATCATGATTGAGGCGACGTTGTCGTTCCTCGGGGTGGGCCTTCCACTTACGCAACCTTCCCTCGGCCTCCTGATTGCGAACGGCTATCCCTTCATGCTTGCCGGGAAATACTGGCTGACCGTGTTCCCGGGATTTGTCCTCATCGTACTGGTGGTCTCTATCAACGTCCTTGGCGAGAGAATGCGTGAAGTCTTCGATCCCAGAGTAGACGCATGAACGGACCGCCCGCACAGGCTGCCATGGTGCCGGACGCGGTCCTTCGCATCGAAGGGCTTGCGACACATTTTTTTACCAAGCAAGGCGTCGTCCGAGCCATCGACGGCGTGGACTTGCAAGTCGCCAGGGGAGAGATCGTGGGCCTTGTCGGCGAGTCCGGCTCGGGTAAGACGATGGTCGCGCTGTCGGCGCTTGGGTTGGTGGATGCGCCCGGCAAGATCGTCGCCGGCAAAGTTGTATTCGAGGGGCAGGATTTGGTCTCGCTGACGCAGGCGCAACTGAGACATCTGCGCGGCAGTCGTATTTGCATGGTATTCCAGGACCCTCTGACCACACTGTCGCCGACAATGCGTGTGGGTCGGCAGATGGCGAATGTAATCCATGCGCATCGCAGCCTGTCGCGAGCCCACGTCCGCTCGGTGTGCCGGGACGCACTGGCCAGGCTCGGCATTCCTTCGCCGGAGGAACGCCTCGAAGCCTATCCGCATCAGCTCTCCGGCGGAATGCGCCAGCGGGTGTGCATCGCCATGGCGATGCTGAATGAGCCGGCGCTGATCATCGCCGATGAGCCGACGACGGCATTGGATGTGACGACCCAGGCGCAGATCCTGCAGGAAGTCCGCAACCTTCGTGATCAAACCGGCACGGCCTTCATTTGGATCACTCACGATCTTGCTGTGGTCTCGGAGCTCGCGGACCGCATCTTTGTCATGTACGCGGGCCAGATTGTCGAGACGGGAAGAGCTGATCGTGTGCTTGAGTCGCCGAGCCATCCCTATTCAAAAGGACTGCTCGGCTCCTTACCCTCGAACAATCGGCAAGCGCGCCGGTTGCCGCAGATCCCTGGTTCCGCACCGCGCCAGGGCGAGGTCGGCGAGGGTTGCAAGTTCCGACCTCGCTGTCGACGATCATCGCAACGTTGCGCTGTCACGCCCGAATTGCGAACACACGGCGGGGATGGAAGCATGGTGCGGTGCTTTCATCCGGTCGAAGACAGTCCACGGATCGAGGTCAGGTGATGAGGGGGGGCCCTATCCTTGAACTGGCGGGGGTGTCGAAAGATTTTGACGCGCCCGGCGGGTTGATGGTGCGGGGGCGGCAGAAGACAGTGCGAGCCGTTTCCGAGGTATCCCTCACACTCGACTGTCGCGAAGTGATCGGCTTGGTTGGAGAATCAGGTTGTGGCAAATCAACGCTTGGCCGACTTGTCGCCGGTCTCATCAAGCCGTCGGCCGGCCGGATCACGCTGGAGGGCCGCGCGCGAGCGGAGCTGTCCTTCGCCCAACGGCGTCAGTGGGCAAGAGACGTCCAGATGGTGTTTCAGAACCCCTACGCGTCGCTCAATCCGCGGCAGACGGTTCGCCAGATTCTGGAGGAGCCGCTGCGGGTTCACCGGATCGTTGCAACCCCAAACATTCGCGACCGTGTCGAGCAACTCCTCGAACGCGTCGGACTCGATTCGAGTTTCGCAAATCGGCGCCCGCACCAATTGTCTGGCGGCCAATGCCAGCGCGTGGGGATTGCGCGGGCCCTGTCCGTCGCGCCGAAGATTTTGGTGTGCGATGAGCCGGTGTCGGCTTTGGACGTTTCGATCCAAGCGCAAGTGTTGAACCTATTCGCGGATTTGCGTGAGAGCCTTTCTGTTGCCTGCATATTCATCAGCCACGACCTCGGTGTGGTTGAGCGGTTGAGCGATCGGGTCGCAGTGATGTACTTTGGTCGAATAGTCGAGCTTGCCAGCAAGTGCGGGCTGTTCGAGGCGCCAAGACATCCCTACACGCAGACACTCCTGGCAGCAGTTCCCAGGATCGGTGGTCCTCCGAAAGACAACGTTGTCATCTCAGGCGAGCGGCCATCGGCACTCAATCCGCCCCACGGTTGCCATTTCCATCCACGTTGTCCGCGAGCGATGACGCGTTGCCGTGATGCAGCGCCGGGGCTTCGTGAGGTGGCGCCAGGTCAGTGGGCAGCCTGTCACCTTTACGACTGAACTCAATGCGGAGGAATCTGACGTGCGGCAGACTTGGGTGCTCGGTGCGGTCGGCGACGTCTTCTTGAATCGATCTGCCCCTAACGAAGCACTGCATCACGTCGCACCGGCGCTGCAAGCGGTCGATCTGCTGTTCGGTAATTGCGAGGGTGTTTTTACTTCAGCACCTCACTATGCGCCGACCGCTGGATTTCGCTTGGTGGCCAACCCGTCCAACGCCGAGCCCCTTATCGACGTTGGTTTCCACGTTCTATCCTTCGCGAACAATCACACAGTTGATGCCGGACATGAAGCGTTGCTCGACATGCTGAACATGTTCCGCGGGCGAGGCGTGGCGGCGGTGGGAGCGGGTCAGAACATTGGTGATGCGCGTAATGGCGCAACGCGCACGGTGCAGGGGGTGCGCGTGACCTTCCTGGCCTACACCTGCGTCTATCAAGCCGGCTATGAAGCGCGAAGCAATGTTCCGGGTGTCGCTGCCATTCGTGTTCATACGCACTACTATGTTCCGAGTGATGGATACGCTCGCGTTGAACCAGGTTGCCGTCCGCACGTGACTACATTTCCAGTACCGGAAGACGAGGAGGGCCTCACTCGTTCCATTGCAGCAGCGCGAGCGACGAGTGATGTGGTCGTGGTAAGCTTTCACTGGGGTGAGTCGACGAAGCCTGCGTCACTGACGCAGTATGAGCGGCGGCTGGGACGATTAGCGATCGACTCCGGCGCTGACGTCGTTCTTGGCCATCACCACCATATCCTTCGCGGCATCGAGCTGCACAATGGCAAGCCCATCTTCTACGGGCTCGGTCACTTCGCGTTCGATATGCCTGGCATGGAATCACTGAGCACAGAACAGATCGCGAAATGGCGCGAGATTAGCGAGTATGTGATTTATCCGCGAGACGGCTATCCGCTGTTGCCGTTTCATCCCGACACGCGGATGACCATGATTGGTCTGTGCGAGTTTGAAGACGGATTGATCCAGCGGGCCGGCTTCATACCGTGCCTCATCAATTCAGCGAACCAACCGGTGCCTTTGACACTATCCAGCGAAGAGGGCCGGCGTATTCTCGCCTACATACGAAGGATTACCGACGAGGCCGGATTGCGTACGCAATATGCGCTTGCGGATTTGATAATCGGCGGGTGCGAGGCCATAATAGCGACCTGAGGCGACCTTGTTGTTGGGGAGCAAGAGGTTTGAAGTTCGATTTTCCCCAATAGCCACCTGTGTCGTTGCAGCGAGGAACTTCACGGTTGGGCATTGAGTTGACCTGAGCATTTGCAGCAAGATCGGGCGGCGGGCCTACGCGGGAGGGTTCAGCCTGCGAGATGGAACTCACGCGGAGCGACATGCAGACGGAAACCCCTGTGCTCGGCCAGTCGAGCTTGCCACGCCGCCATTTTCGGCATCGGCGGCCGCTGCAGGTCGAAGACGAGCCATCGATAGACCGCAGCTCCCGTCGGGATGTCGCCGAGGGTGAAGCGATTTCCGGCGACGTACGGTTGGTTGGCGAGATGGGCCTCAAGCATACCGAAAACCTCGACCGTTGCGATCCGAGTCTGCTCGACCTTGGCCGGATCGCGCCGGGCCTCGGGCAGACGTACAAGCTCCATGACAAGCGTGTGAAGTAACGGCTCGACCCGTCCATTGGTCCACGTCATCCACTGCACGGCCCGCGCGAGTTGCTGTGCATCGCCAGACAGGCGGTCCGGCGCGTGCCTCAGTGCCAGCCACATCAGAATGGCGTTCGACTCCCAGAGGATAAGGCCGTCGTCCTCAATCGTTGGCACAGTACCGTTTGGGTTCATGGCACGATAAGCTGGCGTGTCGACGACTCCAAATGGCGCACCGCCTTTCGACACGTGGCCCTGCGGGCCCATCGTTGCGCTAGCGAGTGTTAGCTCATAGGGCAGATCGGCATCAGCGAGCGCCCATAGCACGCGCTGCGTATGGATAGACGTTTGCCGTCCCCAGACTCTGATCATGCCCTTCCCCCGCATCTTCCACAGCCGTCTGCAGCTATCGCAACATCCATGAGACTTGCTCACTCAGATCGGACCTGCGGCGCGTCATCCTCGTGCGCAAAGACGTCGGAGAAACCCAGGTGCAGTCTTTGCGATTTGGGCTGTCAGTGCAATGCCCGTTCACGAAATTCAAGCCGCAAACATTGCGCAATCCGTTCTCGTGCTGTCGACCACGCTTCAACATGAGAAGTTGGCCGTCGCTCGTTCAAGATTCCTCACAGCCAGAGGGGACGTGATCCAGGTCCCTGATGACTGCCTTCTCTGCTGCTTGGGCCACAGCGATCTGATGGGCATTAACGCGACGATTGGGAAGGGTCGGATCAACGGGTACAGACTCCGCTGCCACGCGACGGCGAGCATCCACCGCCGTAACCGAGATCACCCTCCGGTGACTTGGATGGATGGGCTCTGGGCACCTTTCGCGTTGGCCTGCGAAAGGCGAAGGTCGCCGTCGCGCGCAAGCTCGCTGTGATTCTGCACCGCATGTGGATGGATGGTACGTACTTCCAGTGGTCGGCCGACAAGGTCGCTGCTTAAGCAGAGGAGCGCAGCCAAGTTCCCGCATAACGAGCGGGTGAGATGTCGCTGCCGGGACGATGGCGGTGGCGAGATCGTCCGATTTTTCGCAAGGCTCGATGTGGGCACTGCGTTTGCAACATTGATCCGCCAGCGTCACCCTATGCCATGATGCGGAGGGCTTGCCCCTACCGCGGAGAGAACCGTGGACCCGGCAAGGATGATCGCGGAGAGCTTGACATGCAATCCCGGAACTAGAGAACAACAAAATCGGCCAATTTCTGCCGTCAGACGCTGATGAGGCGCTTCCCATCTGCGAAGACTTGTGTCCAGCCGAGTACCCGCACGGACTTGCGCAAGCCCGTGGGCCAGAATGGGTCCTCTCTGACGAGCAATTCGACCTCCGCCGGATCGTGCGCGTCGACTAACCATAAGCCGCCAACGTCTCGACTGTCCGCAGACTTCAGCGGGCCGGCAGCTTGAACCTTGGATGCATGCCGTTCGAGGAACGCTAGGTGCTCGGGCATGTGCCTGCGACGAACGTCGGGGCCGGCGGCAGGGTCGTCCTCGAAGAGCACAACGAACTTCATAGGTTCACTTCTCGGCCAGATCCGGCGCCATCCTGGCTCCGCACGACTGCAGGTTGGAGGCGAAGAGTTGCAGGGTTAGTCTGCAGAAATGCAGCTCAAGAACTGGAATGATCTCCGCTACCTCCTCGCCATTGAGCGCGGGCAGACCCTCGCCACAGCCGCGCGGATGCTGAACGTGGACGATACGACCGTATCGCGACGTCTGGAGGCATTGCAGACTGCGCTCGCGACGCGGCTCGTCGAACGCCGCGGAGACAGCAGGCTATTTCTGACGCCCGCTGGAGTGGTGGTGGCTCGTCGCGCCGAAGCCATGGAGGAGCAGCTCGATGCTATCCACGAAGCAATTAGTGGCGGAGGCACTTCATTCGCCGGCACTGTCCGCATCACATCGGTGCCGCTGGTCGTCAACCGTCTGCTAGCTCCCAACGTCGGCACGCTGCTCCGCGATCACCCGGGCCTCATTGTCGAGCTTATTCCTGAAAGCCGTGATCTGAGCCTCACACGCAGGGAGGCCGATCTTGCCATTCGGCTCGCGCGTCCAACTACCGGTGGGACGAGCGTCAAGGCTCGCCGCATTGGAGAACTCACCTATGCAGCGTACGCGGCGACGGCGCTCAAGCCAACCGACACGCGGCTTCAATCCTGGATCACCTACGAAGAGGCAATGGCGCATCTACCTCAGGCGCAATGGATTGCGAAAGCCAGCAGGAACACGCAGAGCTCCGTTTCCGGTCTCAGGGTTCGCGACGCGGAAACGGCGCTAGAGGCCACCGCAGCAGGTCATGGCAAGACATTGCTTCCTTGCGTGGTCGCAGACCGTGACCTGCGGCTAAGACGCGTCCAGACTACCGGGAGCTTGCCGTTGCCGTCACGCGATCTCTGGCTGCTCGCGCACGGGGACCAAGTCGAGTTGGGACGCGTCTCAACTGCAACGACAAGGATTGAGCGGCTGCTCGGTCGTCCGAGTGCAGAATGACAACTCAGGGTCAAATTGGTGAGTGGGAGGAGCGCGCTGATCGCGTCGGCAGCTCCCCCGATTCCGGACGTAGTCGCTGCAGTGCCGAAGTCGGCAGAGCAGAAGGGAGTGCTCTCGGACGCTGATCTGGAGACCTTGAGGAACGGTGATTGGAAGAGGTGGGTGGGATTCCACCGTTTCCCAAACCTTCAGAACAATCAACTATATCAATAGGTTATGTGTCATTTTGAGCGCCCCGTAGGGGTGTGCCATGAAGCCGCTAGTGAATGTAGCTGTATTCGGTCTGCTGCCCGTGCCCCCCTGAGCTGGGGTCGCCTTCATTTGCTGGCGCCGGCCGCAACGGGGAGACGAGCACAAGAGGCGAGGTCGGCAAGGTGAGGGTGGCCAGAGTCCTGATCGGTGCTGGCCTCGCTGCGGTCGCCGCCGCCGGAACTTATCTGGCAGCGCGCGATCGCGTCGTCGGCGCGAATGGCGCGCCGCTGGCACGCCCGGTTCCCGTGACGGCCGGCACCGTCGAAGAGAAGGCTTTCCCGATTTACCGTGTCGGCCTTGGCACCGTCCAGGCCTACAACACCGTGACCGTCAAGGTACGGGTCGACGGTGAGGTGCAAAAAATAGTCTTTCGGGAAGGCCAGGATGTTCGCGAAGGCGACCTCCTGGCGCAGATCGATCCGCGGCCCTATGTGGCGCTACTTGAACAAGCTGTCGCCGAAAAGGCGCGGGACGAGGCGCTTCTAGGGAACGCTAAGCTCGACCTGGAACGGTTAAGCACGCTCACGCTTAAGGAAGTTGCGTCGCGCCAAAGCTTCGATACGAAAAAAGCATTGGTCGCGCAGTACCAGGCCGCGATCGAGCGGGACCAGGCGGCAATTGATAACGCGCGGGTCCAACTCGGCTACACGCCGATCGCGACCGCACTGATCATGGCGGCCTTGTTGCTCATCGGCGCGATCGCCTACGTACTGCTGCCGGTTGCACCTCAAAATCTGGTCCGCCGGCCCAACAGGGAGCGGTGGATGCTCGAGTGCCCACGCGATGAATATCTCGGGCGGGGCAGCAACAGACGACGCCATGGTCGCGGGCGAGTCAGACGCCGGCCCGACGAAGAAATCCTCTGAGGCGACAACGGCCGCATAGCCCCGATCGTGGAACGGTCCATGATCGCTGCGCCCTTGCGCAGGATCACCGTCCGGCAGCTGGCTAGTGTAAATCTGCGGTGTCTCGAGGTCCGGCGACACGAGAGGGGTGAGGCGGCCAGCCAACTCCGCCAAACGTACCGAGCTGCGCTCGACCTCGGTGACGATGTTGTAGCCAGCATGGATCTCCCACGTGCGCGGCGGCGAGCTCTTGAAGCCCACCATGTCCAACTGGAATACGGCCACGATCTGTGCGCCGGCGAGCCTCTGTTGACGCGCATAGACCGTGCTCCCAACGAAGCCGTACTCCTCGGCGTTGAACAGCACGAACCGGATAGTTCTTGCCGGCGGCCGATCTCGGGCCAAAGCAACGAGGCGCTCTGCGATCGACACCACCGCCGCCATGCCGCTGCCATCGTCGTCGACACCAGGTGCCTGATCGCTTTCGGAGTGATAGGGGCTAGTCTCTATTGCCGTCGAGTCGAGATGCGCCGTGACCAGCACGATCTCAGGCGAGTTGCCTGGCAGCTCGGCCTCGACGTTATAGAGCTTCCGACCGTCCTGCGTGAAGCGGTGCAGCCTGACCATCAGCCGCCCGCCGCCGATCGCCTGCAGCTCCTCGACGAGGAGCTGCGTCGCGAGTGCGTTGTGGCTGTGGTAGATATTACGACTTCTAATCTCCCTCCCGCTCGACGCCGTGATCTTCCTCAACCGTTACTTGGCGCCGCAAGCTCCGCCACTCCGGGGCATTAGGGTGACCTTAGGGGCTCAGGCGCGCCTGCACCCTAATTCGCACCCTTTGCCTTGTCGGGATTTTCTCCTGGCTCCTCCGGCAACGCATAGAACATACGTTGGCGCTCTTGGGCGCGCCGGTTCATATCGATCATACACACCACGTGCGGCAGCGATCTCTCGGCATGCGCGAATGCATGTTGCCGGGCGGTCGGTCTCCAATAACCTTTGATCTTTTGGGTGACCGATGGCCTCCGGCAGGCATTAGTCAATCACTCGTTGACTTCGTTTCCCCCTAAAATCCCGCTAAAACCTCACCTCACCTTTTGAGCGAGGAACGGAGCCTCTAAGCATGGGCTCCTTTGAGGTGAGTGTTTCCAGCGCCGTATAACCCCGGTGCCCTGATAACGGAGGGCCAAACCGCCTCACCCTGCATTCGCGCAGCAGGTGATATAAGCCGACGTCTAGGCAGCGGACATTGGAACCAAACGAGATACTTGGTTCGTGCCCCGTAATTCTCTGTACTAGCCACCTAGTCCGCCCGGGCTTCGGCATTCGCGCCTGCCCGGTGGGTTGTCCCTCAGGGCCACTCAGCCCAGTCGGGGGATCGGGATCGGATCGCTCCGCAGGTGCTCCCGGCGCATCGTCGGTGTTGTGTTTCGGACCGACATCCGCTAGGTCCTCATCGGCCAGCGCGCCAACGCTGGGGCTTGGGACAGTTCCTAATCCGACCAAGCCAACGCCTACTACCGCTCAGTCGCCTATCGGCGGGCGGTTGACATTCGCGAAGATTTGAGATAGATAAGCCACAGTTGATCCGAAGTTGGTGCCTTCAACTAGGGTCAATTTCCAAAGCTCGGAGGTGGGAACTCCGGGCTTTTTTGTTGGGCCCAACCTCCATCCTACTCTGGATTCGGATCTTCCACAAGTAATCTCAGCAATACGAAGAATAATCCACAGGAAAATACTGGTCAACCACTAGTTTACTCTGAAGCTCCTCTTGAACACCTGCTTGAGCCCTAGCTTCGCCTAAGTCATTGATATCGCTTAATCTGGAGAGCGACTTTCGGGGAAGTTTGGGCGAAACTTGCCGAAGTTTGCTCGAAAGTAGTCCCTCACCTAGTCCTTATGATCAGGACGGGTCTGGCCAAACTAGTCCCGATGAAGGAGGCGGGTACGCCCTCCAGGCCCCAGCAAATAGCATCCAACTTTGGTTGCATGCCTCGCCGTGAAACAAAACGTGTTTCACGTAAAACCTGCCACCAACGCCAGACCCGAATCCTGCTAGCGCGACCCACGGCGTCGCTCACGTTTGCGCAGTCGTGAGTCGCATCCGCTCCAGGCAGTCGGCATTCGCAGTGCCGGCCGCCACCTACTCAATAGAACTCAACAGTCGCAAACAGCAGTCCGTCGAGACGGGTTGCCGCAAATCGCGCCGGCAGTGGCGAGAAGCTCACGTCCTCACTTTCCCAAACGGCGAGGGAGGCCGGGCTACGGTCGATTTCACCAAATCGAAGTCGGATCAACCTGTCCCATGTGGCCAAAAACCGGCGCGCGCCCGGCGTTTGTCGCGCCGCTATGAGGCCGGTCCGAACCGCAAATCGTGGGGGTAAAGGACGCCACCCGCGACGTTGGAAGTGCGCCCTCATGACCATTCCGATGTCGCCACGAACGAGCAGTGGCAACTCGTTCAGCGTTGCCACCACTCGCGCGTCGATGTCCAACATGACGACCATCTGGTCGGGATGCCTGTGGAGCGCATCCAATATTTGTCCCGGCTTGGTCGTGGTCTCCATCGTCGGCACCTGGATGATGCTCATCTCGTGACGATGGTTCTCCAAATCTCGGCTCAGCCTAACGGCCAAATGGGTCTCTCGCGGCTCGTACACGGCGCACACAATGATGTCGCTCACGGGCACAACCTCGTGGTCTGCAGAATCCTGACCAATTGAACTGGCATGGGCCGACTTCGCTTTCGGTTTGCAGAAAGTTCGTTGTGGATCAACGCGCTTGGTCGGAGCCCGCGTCGGGAGATCGTCCCATCAGAAATTGCATCAGTTCACTTCCTTCGTTGGCCCGCTTGCAACGGCCTTCCAAACTGCAGATATCGAACCCCGCCCCTGGCAAGGCGGGGTTTGTTATGTCAGGTCGCGTGCGTCGTACCATTGCCATTGACGCGACCGCGAACGACATGCTCGTTGCGCTTGCCGGTAGGCTCGCTGTCGATGAGGCCTTCGGCCTGCACCTTCTGGAGCCACGTCCATGCGGTTGACTTCGGCACGCCCCACCGTTTGGCGAAGGCGGCCTTGCTCATCTTCATGTTGTCGAGCTCGCCAGTGACCCTCAGCCGCGCAAGATCGCGGCGCGCATCGTTCAGGGTGAATTCAGGGTAAAGTTCAGGCTGGATTTTATTGGAATTAGCCGGATGATCAGCGGGTTCGGCGGCAACTGACTTTCGCGGCCACGCGCTGAAACCGAGGAAGCTGAACACCAGCTCGACCAACTGCATCAACATGGGCACGGTCATCGGGGTGATGCCCTCGATCGCCTCCTTGCTCCACCCGATGCGCTTGCTGATCCAGCTGGCCCGGGCGCCGACGGTGCCCTCGATCGCAGCCCTCAGCTTGGGTGTCTCGGTGCGGAGCTTTTCGATCTGCTTCTCGATCCGGGCTTTCTCAACCGGGTCCCGGGTGGCGGTCCACGCCTTCCATAGGGTCTCCTCGGCCTCGCGCTTGGAGCGCATCACCTCGGCGTTGGACATCTCGGCCAGCTGCTGATCGGTAGCGAACCGCTGCTCTTGGAGCTGTTGGCGCCCGAGCATCTGGTCGCCGACGTATTCGCTTGCGGACCACAGGTTGAAGACGATCAGCGGCACGGCGGCAGAGATCGCAACGATTGCAAGGCCCTTCCGGCCGCCTGCCCAGCGGTAGCCGGCAAACCCCATCGCCGCCGTCGGCGCGAGGCTCAGCGTTCCGACGATTAGACCATTCATGAGCCATCCGTGGTCATCGACGCTGAGCCGCTGCCCGTTGCGGATGTTGATGATGATGTTGGCGATCACCATCGCCCACGAGATGCCGACCAGCGCCAAACAGGCGAATCTGGACGTGTCATCGCGCGACGGTTTGAGCGCAAAGCTCATGCGGGCTCCACTCTCACTTGCTCAAGCACCTCAAGGCTGCGCACATCGGCAACGTGCCGAACATGGCCATAACTCGACGGCCATCGGCGGGGCTCGGGCTGGGTTGCGTTGAACGCCCGGCGTGCGTGAAACTCGCAGAAACTCAGGCCGGGCAGCGTCGGCTTGCCGCAACAATAATAGGGGTCGCCCTTGCTGCCGGTGCCATACGTCCAGCGGCGAGCGCGCGCATCAAGGCGGTCATTGACGATAAGCCGGCCGCGATCGTCGCGCACAATGTGGAGATCGGGATCGCTCTGAGCGTCGGTACGCTCTTGCGCGAGTTGCACCCGCTTTACGCGTTCTTGCGATACGGTTTGGTGATGACCGTTAGCCTTGTTGAGCGATCGGCGCTTGAGATGGGTGTGCCCCGTGATGTGCGAGACGGTAGTGCGATGCGGCAGGCCGACGCGATGAACTTTGCCGATGACGGCGCTGCACGTGCAATCGCCGCCGAGCCTCCGCGCGATCATGCTGGCGCTCAACCCCAAGCCCCAAAGCTGCTTGAGCAGAATGATGTAGTCGTCGCTCCACGTGGGCACGACCGTGGGTTCCCTCTGCTCTGCGGTTAGAGAAGGACGCCAACGCCACTGACAAATTGAACGCTCAACGGGTGAAGTGACGGAACTACGCGGCAGCGCGCGGCATCTCATTTCGGGTGCTTTTTTTTGGCTCCGGTTCGCGCCGCGCGCTCATTTCCATGAGCGTCTTGGGCAAGATTGGGCGGCCCCGCTTGTCAAGGATGCGACGGCTCTTGGCCGCCTCGAGCAGTGCCACCCAGTGCCCCTGATCAATGCGGCACCGGTCCTTCATCTTGCGGGCTGCCTCGTAGCCAACACCGATGTCTTCAGCGAAGGCGACGATCGTCGGCCAACAGGCAATGAGGTCTCTGAACGTGCGCAATTGCGAATCCAATCTTTACATCCTCGCCCCCGGGGGGACCTGTACTCCACGTGTATTTCGGTGTCGACGCTATACGTACCAGCGGTACGATGCTATAGCGTAACGACCGGGGCACCATGAAACGCGGCGACGGCGACACCATTGGCGATCGGCTGAGAGAGGCCCGCGAAGACGCCGGCTATGCCAGCGCAGCGGACGCCGCTCGGGCGTTCGGCTTTAACCCAAACACGTATACCAGCGCCGAAAATGGTAACCGGCCGCCGGGTCGGCAATCCGCGGTCAGATACGCCAAAGCATTCCGCGTCAGTCTCGATTGGCTCCTGGAGGGCCGCATTCCAAAGGCACCCTCAGGGGCACCCTCCGGCGCTGATGTCCTGCTGCACGGGGTGCCAGTGGTGCGGGCGGAAGATGTGGGCGAGCTCCCGATCCTGGGCGCGCGCCGAACCGATGCCGACTTCCGAAAATTTCTAGCCGCCGTGTCAAAAAGGGAACTGGTTCCTGAGGATGAAGCGCCGCCGCGGGCAATGTTTATCTTCGTGATCCCGCGCGATCACCACGATTCGATGGTCGACCCGGGCGGATCGCGACTGTCACTCTACCCCGACGATGAAGTCTTTATTGATCCCGGCCAAGCCGCATCTCCGGGCGATATGATTTTGGCCCGCGATGGCCGGAGGGGCCTCGTGCGAATCCTGGGCCAAACTGAGGCTGGCAAAAATCGCATAGTTCTCATGCCCCGCAATGCCGACTATGGCACTCTCGAAATTGACCGCTCTGGGATCATCGGTCCTGTGACGGGCATTCACCGCCGATTGCGGCCTGGGGCCGGTCGGACGCGCTAGATCGACGGCATTTCATCCACAGATGAGCTAACCGTACACCGCGCACGATAGCATTTGGCGTTGGACATAATTTCGTACATATTGTACAACTCGCGTGAGCGAGGGCTCCAAATGCGTCAGTTCATTATCGCCTATGGGTTGGGCGGCGGCAGCCGCTCGAGCCGATCGAGCCGAAGGCCGACATGGGCTGGGGTCCCGAGCACGGCGAGCTCACCGGCGCCTGGGCCGAATCCAACAGCGAAGACCGCGCCTACGATCTCAATCTTCTGCGCCGATGATCGGTAGCAGGCACACGCCCCCCAATGCGAGATCCCACCATGGCAAACCCACACCAACCCTCCGACGCAGCGTTCAAGGCCGTTGAGCGGCTCAAGGTCGAGGAGGGCCTCGGCAATCGAAAAATCCGCGTCCATTACACGGAGCGGCAGCCGCAACCGGTTGCGCGGCCGCAGCTCCAACAGCATGAACTTTGCGCTCTGTTCCCGCCTATGGCCGAAGAGCAGTACCAGGATCTTCTTGCCGGCATCAAGGCACACGGCGGCTTGCGCGTGCCGATCGTCCTGCATGAGGGCCGGGTGCTTGACGGTTGGCACCGGCTTCGCGCGTGCCGCGAACTCGGCATCGAGCCGAAAACCGAAGCGTTCGGCGGGACCGACGACGACGCACTCGGTTTCGTCATCGACATGAATATAGCTCGTCGCCAACTCGACCAGACCCAAAGGGCGACGGTGGCGGCCCGGATTGCCACCATGCGGCAAGGCGAGCGCAATGACCTTCGGCAAAATTGCCGAACGTCCCAGGGCGCCGCCGCCCAGCGACTGAAGGTGTCCGTCAGCAGCCTACGTGCAGCCAAGCGGGTTCTCGAGGGTGGAGCGCCCGAGGTTATCGCAGCCATGGAAGCGGGGCAACTTAAGGTGTCCGCTGCCAAGCAGCTCGTCGATCAACATCCGTCGGCCGACGGTCAGCGGGCTGCGTTGGCGCAACGCGCCTCCCGGAAACGCACCACACCCGTCGTTACGGGCAAGCGCGTCGGCCGTCAAGCCAAACTTTGGCAGCGACTCGAGCGGCCCCTCACTCAGCTCGCAGAGCTGCAGAGTTCAGTGGGCTCCACCAAGTCCCTTGCAGAGGCGGCGGCCAAGAAGTCCACCGATGCCCTCGAGCGCCTGACGCGCGCTATCAAATACTTGACCAGTATACGGAATGGTCTGCCCAAACCCCGGAAGCGACAGGAGTGACGACGATGAGAAACTCTACCACCACTGCGCTGCGCCCCTACTACACCAACCAATGGACCCTGCCGGGCTCCCACGCGGGTGAGAATTATCCGCTCCCGAACGAGTACGCGCACAACCCCTGCATCTGCGTTTGGTACTTCCTCGGTGATGCCGACGGTCGGCGCCGGGTCCGCATCCATTGCATCGAGGATGCAAATACCCGGTGCGAAGTGGAGCAGACGGATGGCGCGCTGGAGGAAGAGATTGAGCGCTACCTCGCAACTAATCCACAAGAGGAGGGCATCGCCGCGCAGCGTGCGTGGCGCGAGCGCATGGGCCTGCCGTTATGACCGCCAACATCATCTCCATCGATCAGGCCAATGGCGGAGGTATTGGAACACTTGGATCGAGCCGGCCTAGTCCCGCGTCATGGGTTTCAGGAACGGCCAAAAGGTCCACGACCAAAGACCAAAAAAGGGTGACGCATAGAAGCGGGGGTGCAACATGACCGATATCAAGACTGATAAAGGCGCGTGCGATCGGGCCGAGCAGCTCGTGAGAGAGGCCTTCCGTGTATTCGTGCAAGGCACTCATCTCTCGTCGCCTGTTTCTCAAGACTGCTCGCAAGACTGTGTTTCCTGTCGTGCGCTAGTAGCTATCCGACATTTCGCCGGCCTGTTCTACGAGCAAGCCGTGGCATACGGATTGGAGCCCGATCTCAAGATTACGTTGGATCTCATTTGCCAAGGCTTGGAGGATAAAATTCCAGACGACCTTCGGGAGATATGGGTGCAAATGGAAAGTGACCAGAATTACGAGCCGTGGGTCCTGCCGGACTTTCGGACGCTCCTAGGTAAAGGCGAGATAACAAATGCCGGCTAAATCATGGGCGAATTGACTGAAAGAGAGCGGCGCGTGGAATTGGCCACAAAGGACCACGCACGCTGCTGTTCGAGCGCACGTACCACGCGGTTATGCGCGAGCTGCTCCCCGATGGCGAGAAGCACGCCACTATCGCCGATCTGGCTTGGACGCTTATCGTTGCCTCTTGCTCGATCGATGTTGCATGCCGCAATAGCGCAGATTGGCCGGCGCTGGTTGAGGCGGGGAGCAGCGAAATGCGCCAACATATTGCGCGACCCATTCCGCCCAGAGAGCAATGACCGGGAGGTCACCAAGCGCACGCGCTGGCCAAAGCGAAGAATGAAATGGCGACGGTGAAACTCAGAAGAAGGAGCAACGGCAATGCCAGCAGCTAAAACGGGGAATGAAGCAGCGACGATGACAGCAAATTGCCGCAGGTTTGGAATTTTGGAGCGCGTCGGGCCGGGGCAAATAGATTGGGTGAAGGGTGAAGATGCTGAACATGTTATGGTCGCGCTTGGCGATCCCGGTCGCTTGGCTTATGCCGATCGCGCTTGTGCTGAACATGACCTCAATAAAATGCGCGCCAAGTATCCCAAGAGCGACCTAATCGTCGTTGAGGCCACGCCTGATAATAAAGAAGACCGCTTTATTCTCTTGTCGGAAGGGGGAATGCGGCGGGGAGAGAAGTATCTCGGTCTAGAACAGTCCATCTGGAATGCCGTCAATGAGTTCAATGAGAGGGAGATCGCACGCGGGGCGCCTCCGGCTACGGTTGACGAAGTAATCAGAGCGCTCGCCACAGCGGTTCACTATGCGCTCGTTTACCTTGGGTGCGCGGGCGACGATGAGTGGACCGACGACGGCGTCTCCCTCAGATGCCCCGAGAGTGAGGATAGGGAGGTTTTAGATGCGCGTTTTGTCAAGCACCTAATGGGAGCGTCATCAGGGGCGAACTGACGTGAAACACAACAAGCGAGGATAAGAGAAATGAATCGCCAAGAACGCAGAGCACGTGCCGCGCAAGACAGAAACAGGGCATCATGCTGGAGGGCGGGATTACCGGGCGAGATGCATGTCGGAGGCGGCTATGAAGAAGCGCTTAAATGTGCCGGCGGGAAGCAGAATGTCGTCACCATTGCCGCTGCTCTTGGCAACGCGACAGTCAAATCCGCAATCCCGGTCGACAAGATTGACGCGGTGTTGGACCTGCCACGCAAGGTCGAGGCCAAACTAGACAAGAGAACGACAGACCCACGACAAAGCGCCATGTCGTTCGTCATCCGCGCATTCAAGGAGAACCAGCACCTCACCGCAGACACGGGCAGTATCGTGGTCTCCACACTCTTCTGGCTCGCATGCACAAGACAGCCGCAAGAGGTCGGTGATTACGTCCTGGAGCATGCCAGGGCCGGCGGCGCCATCATCTCCTGGGAGATCACCGAGGGCGATCCGGGCCACGGGAATAACTGGCGACTGATGATCGATGCGCTGCCGGGTGACGTCGCTCACGTTCCGACGCCCAAGCATCCGATGCCGGGCCATCCCGGCGGCCCACCGCTTAGCAGTTGATGGAGGGAGATAATAAATGGTGTTCTGTTACTCAACCGACCCCATCGAGGTGCCAGAGTGGCGCTCGCTCGAATTGCACGATCTGTGCAAGATTTGGCCGCGCATGCCTACCGAGGAGTTCGAGCGTTTGCGCCAGTCAATCGTTGGCAGCGGACTGCGCTTTCCGATCATTCTATGCGAGGGGAAAATTTTGGACGGTCGACATCGGTTCGAGATTTGCTTGGCCGAGGACATCGAGCCAAGATTTGAGACCTTCATGGGTCCCGGCTCGGCAATGGCTTTTATCTTGGACGTGAATGTGTACCGCCGCCATCTGAATACGGCGGACATACGCAACATGCATGCCGAGATATCGCGTATTGGTATCGAGAGGATGGGGGCGCGAGATAGACAGCGATATGTATGACTGGAGGCCACCCCATGCGGTGGGACATCGTCTTGTTGGTGGCGAACGCAGCGGTGCTGGCGTTCAACATCTGGGCCGAATACCTGTGGTGGTCCTGCTTCTCGGCGATGGCGGTGGGGATGCTGATTGGGAAGTTCTACCACGAGGAACAGATGCGGCGCGAGCTTGCGAGCCGGCGGCGATCACTCACTGCGCTGTTCAGCGAGGCGAAGCCGGAATTGGGGCGATAGGAGGCCATGATGACATTCGTAGACCAAGACGAATTGATTGAGGAAGAAGATGACCGGCGCTGGAGACAATCGTGCCGCGAGGCGATGGCGGAGCTTGAGGCGAAATGGAATGACGACGGCAAGACATTCGCTTGGTTCAGTAAGGAGCCGGATTATTCCGTAGGCGCTCTTAGCTTAGCTGGTGGTGGGTCGATGATCCGAAGGCGCCATGCAAACGCATCTACCGATTCAGCCTGATCGGCGGCGGGCAGGTCTCAACCGTCGAGAATTGGCGCTGGTTCAGATGGGTCGGAGGCAGAAAGAAGGATGAAAGCGATGGCTATCCTGCGTTCCGGTGGAAGAACGCCGATGCCTTCCTGACCTATGAACGTCCCCAGCACAGATTGATAGCCACGCCACATGTGGCAGAGGGCGTCGAACGCTATCGTGGCTTCATCGGTGGCTTCCACGCCGACTGTTCCGCTGAGGCCGCCGTGTTCGATAAGCGCGTGCCGCAGCGGATTGCGGATCGCGTTGCTGCAACCTTTGCGGCGATAGGACCCTGCGAGGATGTCTTCTATGCGCTGCTTGATGGCAGCCAGGGCTGCGCGATCTGTGGCAGGCCTTTGCGCGATGAAGTTAGCAAGTTGATTGGCGTTGGCCCGGATTGCGCGCGGCAGAACAACGTTCCGCATTCCCTGGCCGCTGCGAGTAGGCGCTTGGAGATCCGGCGCCGGATTCTTGGCGAGGAGGCATAGACTTCAACGGGTGCGGGGGCACATGAGCGAGCAAAGGCTGAAGAACTGCCGGAAGGGCGTTGCCAATGCCTAACCGGATGCTGACCGAGCAAGAGGTTGCGGCGATCCTCAAAACGACGCCGCGGGCGGTGCGCCGACTGGATGGGCTACGGCGCCTCTACCTCAAACCCACCAAGCGCCGAGAGGTGCGCTACAGCGAGACCGACGTTCAGAACTACATCAAGGAGATGTCGACATGGCCGTCAGCAAGCGTAAGGGGTCGCCCTACTACGAGTATGAGTTCTGGCACGGCGGCCAGCGATACCGAGGCAGCACCGGGGAAACGGATAAAAGGAAGGCGCAAAAAGTCGAACGACAAAAGCGCGCGGAAGTCGAAAGCGGCGCGCACCGGAAGTTGGCGGGACATACCGTAAGGGATCTCTTTGACCGCTATTACCGAGGGCATGGGCAGAAGCTGGCGTGGCACGCCACGTTGAAGGCGCACATGATCGGCCTTGAGGACTTCTTTGGTCCCAACAAGCGGTTTGTCGAGATTACGACCAAGGATGTGTCGGCAGCCCTTGAGGCTTACGCCGCTACCGCCGAGCGCAAGAACCGCAAGAACGAAATAACGGGCGAACAGACAGTGCGCGCCGGCACCCCAACCGACAGCACCGTCAACCGCAGGCTTGCGGTGTTCCGGCAAATCTACTTGATGGTACGCGACCTCTGGGAGCTGCCGGTCGGGTTCGTTAACTTCAAAAAGCTGGCGCGCAAGGAACCAAGGGAGAGGGTGCGCCACATCACGGCCGAGACAGCAAAGCAGCTGCTCCGCGAGCTCGGCCGGCACGTTCATATCGCCCTCATGATGGCCTGGTCGCTGGCAACGGGTTGCCGCCTCGGCGAGACCGAGACGCTGCGCTGGGATCGGGTTAACTATGAGACGCGGCAAGCCGAAGTATTCACCGAGGGCGGCGGCACGAGGTTCGTCGATCTCAACGCCGACGCGCTCGCCATCCTTGCCATGTGCGACCGCAACCGGGTGCTGGTCTTCGACAGCACCAACCGCCGCAAGATCTGGGAAGCGGCCGTCGCCGCGGTCGGCCTTGAGGACTTTCATTGGCACGATCTGAGGCACACGTTCGCCACGTGGCTCGGCGACCAAGCCAACGACATTACGGTCGTAATGACAGCCCTCGGGCACACCCAGATCGCCACGACCATGAAATACCGGCACGTCATCCGCGCCAACGTGAAGGCCGGCGTGGCCAAGCTGCCGACGTTGATCGAGGGCGCCGTGGTGCCGCTCAAGAAGCCTGAGGGCAAAACCGCCGAGGCATGAAATGGGGCAGTGCGGGGACCCACACTGGTCGTCAGATCCTAATGGGTCTTGAGGAAAATCAACGGATTCGGCCCTATAAACCACCGGTTCCACAATCTGGTGCTCTAACCAGCTGAGCTAAGGCGGCAAATCGCGAAAACCCTAGGGAAATAAGCCTTTTGCCGCCCCACATACACGATTTCGGCGCCGATGGCGAGACGAGATGTAGCGCAGAACGAACGTTGAACTAGCGCACAGAGTCCTCACAAACGTCCTCACAGTCAGACACGCTTTGTTCTGTTGCAGATGGGGGTGCAACAATGGCCGAGCCCACGATCCAGTTGCGACCCGTCAGGTTGGGCAAGATGCTGCGCTGGTACGCCATCATCACTCGGACGGACAGGCGTATCTGGCGGAGGGCGCCACGCAGACCGAGCCGGTGAGCGGGATCATCGATAAGGTGAAGCAGCAGCCCGCGCTCGTGCACCCCTGGAGCTGCTACTCAGTGACCCCGACGGCTGACGCTATATGGAGCCGCCGCGCCAGTAAAGCTGCCCCTCAGGATCATATCGTGGATCGGGATGCCGCGCACGGCCGCGCGCCGCGCGATGTGGTCGACCAGGCGTTCGAGCTTAGGAGCCCATCGTCCAAGAACGATACGCTGCGCAGGGTATTCAATAGCGGCCATCGTGGCGGTGGCCGCAGTGGACGGGCGAGCGGAAAGGGTGTCGCGACGTACTCGTGCTATGCCCCGTTGTCCCTGGTGGTGATCGGATCGAGGTCCTTACCGCTGACTGGGCTAGATCGCTCCATCGTCATCCCCATGACCCGTCGGACGCGCCTGCTGCGACGCTTTAACGATGTTGACCCGGCAATCAGCGCGGAGCTCGGGGAGATCCATAGGGCGCTTAGTGCCTGGTCGCGCGGCGCGGCGTTGAACAGCGCCCCCGCTGCCGCCTGAGCTGCACGACCGCGCAGCGGACAACTGGAGACCGCTGATCAGCATCGCCGACGCTTGCAGTCATGAGTGGGGCAGACAAGCTCGTGAGGCCGCCGTCGCGTTGTCTGCCGGTCTCAACCACGAGGATCCCGGCGTCACGCTGCTCGGCGACATCCGCCAGGTGTTCGACGCGCGTGGGGGCGAACGCTTCTTCAGCCAGGTCTTGGTCGACGCGCTGGTAGCGATGGAGGGCGCGTGGTCGGAGTGGCGTGGCAAGGGGAATCGACAACCTCGCCCTCTCACCCAGGTGAGGCTCGCCGACATGCTCCACGACTTCGACATCGCGCCGACGTCGATCTGGCCGGTACCGCGATCTAAAGTCGCGAGGGCTATTTGCGTCGGCAGTTCGAGGCGGCGTGGGCCGCCTACTGCCACTCGGACGATGAGCGACCTGCGTATGACCTCCGGTTACTCCGCAGCGCCTGACCACCGCGTTCCCCTCTGTCAGCCGGCACGCCGGCACAAATCAGAAGAATCAATTGGTTATGCCATGATCCGGCCGGCACACGCCACGGCACCTTCGCACGGGTAACGTGCAGTATCGGCGCTGCCGCTTACCACCATCGGTGATGTGGGCGGGCTGTTGGTGATCGCCAACTAAGCGGATTGGAGTCCTACGTCAGCAAGAAAGCGTTGATGCGATAGCCCGGCCCTTGTGGGGGAGGGTTAGGGAGGAGGATGGTCTTGGGTCTGGTGCTCGTGGTACCCCCTAACCCATCCTCACCGCAACGGCGAGCCCAACTCGGTGCGTCCCTTACATGAGTCCTTCGATGTCATCCCTCAAAGGCAAGACGCTGTTTATCTCCGGCGCGAGCCGCGGCATTGGGCTTGCGATCGCGCTGCGCGCTGCACACGACGGCGCTAATGTCGCGATCGCCGCGAAGACCGCGGAGCCGCATCCGAAGCTGAAGGGCACCATCTTTACAGCCGCCGACGAGGTGCGCGCGGCTGGCGGCAAGGCGCTGCCAATCGTCTGCGATATTCGCGATGAGGCCCAAGTGATCGCAGCTGTTGATAAAACAATCGCCGAATTCGGTGGCATCGATATCTGCGTCAACAACGCCAGCGCCATTAGCCTGACCAACTCCCAAGCTACCGACATGAAGCGGTTCGACCTGATGATGGGCATCAACACCCGCGGCACTTTTATCGTGTCGAAATATTGCATCCCGCACCTGACGAAGGCCGCAAACCCGCACATCCTGATGCTGTCGCCGCCGCTCGACATGAAGGCGAAATGGTTCGAGCGCTCCACCGCCTATACCATGGCGAAGTTCGGCATGAGCATGTGCGTGCTGGGACTATCGGCCGAGCTGAAGGGTGCGGGCGTCGCGGTCAACGCGCTGTGGCCTCGTACCACGATCGCTACCGCCGCGGTCGGCAATCTCCTGGGGGGCGATGCCGTGATGCGCGCGAGCCGCACGCCCGAGATCATGGGAGACGCGGCTTATGTCATCCTCACGAAGCCGTCGCGCGAGTTTACCGGGCAGTTCTGCATCGATGACAAGCTGCTCTATGCCAGCGGAGTGCGTGATTTCGACCGATATCGCGTCGATGCCTCGGTCCCTCTGGCGTCGGACTTCTTCGTGCCCGACGATGACGTGCCCCCGCCCGGCGTCACGGTAATGCCTCTGCGCTAACTAGGCCGGCGCGTTTGCCAATGCATCAACTTCGTCTCAGGGTCTTGGCCGTGCGAAGACGCGAGCGCGCCCCTGGTCACGACGCGTGGGTCGGCACCCGACGAGTTAACTGAGATTGCCGTTACCAAAGATCTCTTCGAGATGGGATCCGGCTCTCGCCAAGAGAAAGGGCGCCTCGACCCGCACATGGAGGCGCCCTAGACGATCGCCGCGGCCCCGAGGGAAAAGGGGCAGCGCGTCGCGGAAACATCGGCAAGATCAGGTAAACCGTTGGAGCTTTAAAGCTACCAGTGCGATAGCCTAGTGTTTGTCCTATCGCCATCAAAAGCTTGAAATCGTTGGCATACGCGATGATCGCCGCCTGTTGCTTTATGACGTTCTCAAGCAGGGCGCGTCCGGTCTCGGTCGAGGGATCGAGCACTGTTACGCACAGTTCACGAACTTGCTGACGCTGGCGCTTTTGTAAGAGGCGAGCAGCGAGCTATACGAGCTCGTTTAATTCTGCACGCATTCATTCATCCGTCCAATTTCCACGGAGCTGTCAATCCTCATCGTTGCTCGTTACAATACCCAGCGGCAAACGGAGTTTCGTGTGGCATTTCGACCTGAACGAGTTTCCGCGATGGTCCCGGATCAAACAGAGGCCGTGACAATGTCTTGTCGCGAAAAGCTCACAATGAGTCTTAGCACCAGAGCGGCTTCTCTCGTCACGGCACTCTATCTCACCAGGAACCCGCCTTAGCAACGAGCGTTGAGGGGGCACTACCACAGCGGCGAGACTCGTTTCCTGCTGCGTACAGCCATTGCGGCTCAATCCAAGTGTTCGAGATGTGATCCCTAATTATATGATCTTGGTCGACAAGGTGCGCAGCATGGCCATCCGAGTTCGACATTCTGCATTTTCACATTGATCAGTTCCACTTCCCGTTGTTTCGCGAAATGGCGCCCCGCACTGTCACCACCCTGCACGGTCGCCAAGACCTGCCCGATTTGCAGGAACTCTATGCTGCCTTTCCCGACGTGCAGCTCATCTCCATCTCAGATGCCCAGCGCAGCCCCGTGCCGAACGCGAACTTCGTGGGAACGGTTCACCATGGTTTGCCATCGAACTTTTGCAACCGACCTTCACCCCCGCCGGAGGATACCTTGCGTTTCTCGGTCCGAATATCCCCTGAGAAGCGTGTCGATCGCGCCATCGCCGTGGCCCGTGCCGCCGGCCTGCTGTCGCCGCTCATTAAAACGGACCCAGCAGTACTCAAAATTATGGACCCCGCAAGTGCGCAGGGTGGAGTACGGCGTGGAATCTCGTGGGTCTCGGA
>Ga0306920_100000649_pt1 | contig 41016 bp, 33 predicted proteins | sample flu12Cox44000170_FD_204666 | JGI IMG/M metagenome (GOLD analysis project Ga0306920, IMG submission 204666) | Lab enrichment of tropical soil microbial communities from Luquillo Experimental Forest, Puerto Rico - flux4day.12C.oxic.44.000.170 (v2)... | ecosystem: Environmental > Terrestrial >... | reverse complement strand
TGTTAACACTGATTCCCATCGTAGACGATCCGGTGCAAGGAGCTGCAATCGGGTTGGGGACTGAACGTGACGGTCACGCGGCTGCCCTGACCGGAAGCAGACAGGGAGATCGCCGAATTTTACGTCATCGTCGAACATTGGATGAGCTGCGCTTATTCCCTGGAGGGTTTCTTGAGTAGAGTTCCCACGTTCACCTGAAGGCCGAAAGAAAATGTATTGAGCACGCTGTATACACTGCGGCTGTATCCTCCGCTCAGATCGAGCGAGCGCGTCAGGTTGTAGTCGATTCCGAGGTTGATCCCATCATCTCGCGTCAAGCTTACGCCTCCTTTTGTTGAGCCTGACGAACTCTTACTGCCGCGTAGAAAGACTTGCTGTGTTCCCCAAGGAAGTATGTAGTAGCCGGAAGCAGTGACGCTGAACTTGTTGCCGAGATCGAGTTCGGAGCCGCCCTCAAAGTGCACAACATCGCCGTAGGAGATGTAGGGGCGATGCAAGAAGCGCGAGTCGGGAATCGAGTTGGCAAGACCGAGATCCACGAAGGGCGTGAACAGATCAAATCCGCGGGCAAAATGATTGCTCCAGTCAAACGTCACGTGGCCAGTGCTCAGACCTTTATTGGTACTTGCAGTCGGGATCGCACTGTTCAGGCTCGTGCTGAAGTCAAGGGCAGACCCTTTGGTGGAATATTTGAGACCCAAGTACGGATTCCCTAGGCCATTTGCAGAGGTGGTGCCCGTCATCGAGGTAGACGGCTTGATGAAGAAATACGCTACACCGACATTCACGGCAAAGTGTTCGCCAAAGGTGTAGCCAACGGTCGAGTTCAGGTCGGTGATAAACCCATCCGAGTTGCCGCTGCCCTCATAAGTTTCCGTCCAGTTGTATCCCTGTTGCTCAACTCCCCCTCTGCCCGCCGCTTGCGGCAAGGCTTGGGACGCGGCTGATGCAGCCAGCAAGAACGGCAATACGACAGCGACCAATAGAAACTGCGTGCAAAACTTCAAAGTGCCTCCTCCCGATTTTCTCGTAACCGCGCTACCTGTCCACTCACGCAGCACTCGACTACAGAGGCTTGCCATCGCCCGTCCGGCGTGGGAAAGCATCTATTCTCTAGTCGGTGGGAAGCGGTGATCCAGTTACCGTGGTGTGGTGTACCTACTGCTGGCGCATACATGGCAATCACGTACATGCTTAAGACGGTCGGACTGTGGAGATCGATCAGCCACGTCGCAAGAACATTGAAACGGCGCCGGCAGTTAGCGTAACCAGATGGGATGAGTTCGACATGCTCTTTCGAGCACAACGGGCTATGAAAACGCAAGGTGCGGCTGATCGGGGAGAGGCGGAAGAAAGACGATCGGCTGGATGCGCAGACATGGGCGCGGCTGGCGCGGATCGATCCCGAGTTGCTGGGCTGGAAGGCAGGGAAATCTCTTCTCCTTCCCGTCGAGGGAAAAATTTCCTTGACATGCCCCCTTAATAGATCAAGGCGTTTACACAATCAGGCGCCGCTTGTTCGCTTATTTCAACGCCAAAGCGGATCCGTCTCCGCGGCAATGACTTTATGGGGAGCTTCGTTAACTGACAACTGCAACGTGGTCAGCCGGGCGGTACCATTGCAGGGATGTGGTTACGAGGCGTACCATTTCCCGACTTCCTAAAGGTTGCTCTCGCGCAACCAGCGAACCGCTCTCATCTGTCATCCTATTTAGGTCAGAGTTCAGCACGCCAATCAGTATCCGGGCTGGAACTGTTGACGGGCTGAGGCTGAGTGGATAAACACACATTTCGGATTGTGGTGGTGGACGATTACGAGGCCTGGCGTCGCTACACCTGTTCGACGGTCCAAGAAGATCCTGAATTCCATGTCATCGCCGAAGCCTCAGACGGGCTGGAAGCAGTTCAGCTAGCCCAACAACTCCAACCTGACCTGATCCTGCTGGACATCGGTCTTCCGACGCTTAATGGATTGGAAGCGGCACGACGAATCCGAGAGGTTAGCCCGCAATCCAAAATCCTGTTCGTCAGCGAAAATCGCTCTTGGGACATCGCACAAGCGGCCTTACGCACCGGTGCGGGGGGATACGTCGTCAAGTCGGCTGCCGCGAGCGAACTGCTGCCTGCCGTGGCCGCAGTGCTCCAAGGCAAGCAGTTCCTCAGTGCGAGCCTGACGGGTCCCCGCCCCGCACACAATACCCGCCGCGACAACGTTGTAGAGCCGATCCAGCGACAGGAGGGTGAGGTTCCCTACCGCCACGAAGCTGCATTTTATTCGGATGATCAGGAGTTTCTAGGCGGCCTTACCCGTTTTATCACTCCTGTTCTGCAGGCCGGAAATGCAGCCATCGTTGTGGCAACCGAGTCGCACCGCGACAGCCTTGTTCCGCGATTGCAAGCTCAGGGCTTGGATATGGATGCGGCTATCGAGCAGGGTAGATACACCGCGTTGGACGCGGCAGACACGGTCTCGACATACATGGTCCGCGGCATGCCGGACCCGGTTCGATTTCTGGAAGGCTTTGCCAAACTCATTGTTACAACAGCACAGGCCGCGAAGGGACGGCCTCGCCGCGTTGCTCTCTACGGAGAGGGTGTGCATCTGGTGTGGGCGCAAGGTAATGCAGAGGCGGCGATACAGATTGAGAAATTGTGCAATCAGCTTATCCGTTTGTACGACGTGGATATTTTATGCGGGTATTCTCCGGGGAGCGTTGTGGGCGGGATGGACAGCCACATCTTCCAACGAATCTGTGCAGAACATTCAGCCGTGCATTCCCAATGGAATGAGCCCTAGCCTCTTTTCATCCGGCCGCCCGTTGGGATTCCTGCTCTGACTCAATCCGCACACGGACGTGGATGCTGGTGCCGCGTTGCCGCTCGGAGTCAATGGTAATCGTGCCGTTCACAAGTCGAACGCGCTCGCGCATGCTGACAAGTCCCAGTCCTCCACTACCCATCGCCGTTCTGGTGTCAAACCCGGTTCCGCGGTCTGAGACCGTGAGGTGAACCTCGCCCGCAGAGTAAGCCAACCTCACGTCGTATTGGCGAACCTTGCTGTGCTTTACCGCGTTGTGCAATGCCTCCTGCAAAACACGGAACAGGCACAGGGAAACTTCGTGTGATATACGCTTGGGGATGTTGTCGTCGGTGAAATCAATAGCGACTTTTTGACGGGCGGCAAGCTCCCTGCAGAAGCCCCTCATGGCAGCGACGATGCCGAGAATCTCCAACTGGGGAGAATGGAGTTGATGCGCCAGTGATTGCACGTCGGCTGCAATCGCAGTAACGCGATCTCTGATCTCCGTCAGTCCACTACTAATCTCAGCAGCGGAATCACGGGGATGTTCTCTCAGTTGCTCGATGTCGATTGCCAGCAGAGCCAACTGCTGGTTAATGTCGTCGTGGAGCTCTCTTCCGATACGGGCGCGTTCCTGCTCCTGTACCGCAATCAATTTGCGGGTCATGGAAGCAAGAGCCTCCTCCGCCTGCTTGCGCTCGGTCACATCCATATTTACTCCGACCATTCGCAAGGGTTCACCGGATTCATCCATAATCACCTGTCCCCGCCCAGCTATCCAATGGACACTCCCGTCGGGCCATACCACCCGATACTCCCCCTCCGTCGGCTGTCCCGTTTCCAAGGAAAGCTCACCCAACTTGATGACACGTTCCCGGTCATCAGGATGAACCAGATTCTCGAAAGCCTCTTTTGTTTGCCCAAAACGGCCTGGCGGCAAACCGTGCAGTGCCTCCATTTCCGGCGTCAAAGTAACCTTTTCCGTCCGAAAATCCCATTCAAAAGTTCCAATGCGAGCAGCCCATTGTGCCGATCGCAGGCGTTGCTCGCTAGCGCGTAGAGCCTCTTCTGCGCGCTTTCGCTCGGTGACGTCTACAGCATGGCCCAGAACCCGCACCGGCGCGCCCGGCTCTTCGTACCGCACGTTGCGATACAGCCAGATTCGCTCCGTCCCGTCTCTCGCCATCAATCGCATGGCCCCGCTATCCACGGCATTCTTGCGGATGCGTTCCAGGTATTCGTCGAACAGATGCCGCACCGCTGGGTGAATGAAATCCCTGATGTTGCGGCCGAAGCTGTCCTCCACCCCGTAGCCGAGGGATTCCGCGGCCGCTGGGTTGACGGTCAAGAGCTGACCATTCAGGTCGTGAATACACATCAGCCCCAGACTGTTTTCGACTAGCAGGCGGTAGAGTCTGAGCTGCTGTTCAGATGCATCCATCGCCAAGTCCCTCAGGCAACATCGCAAACCAGGGGCACTGTTTTGGTCGGCGCAGTCCCAGGCGCACGATCCGCGATCCCGATGGGGCTCGCGTTGAAAGCATTTAGGAAAAGCTGAGTGTCGGGCGTGCGGGTTTGTGCGGCCTCGCCCACAGGAAATGTATATAGCACCGTTAGCGTCTGACGGCAACGAATAGCAACGATAGCGGGCTACGAGGCCGCCGCGGAGAGTCCCTTCAGAGTTTGCCAAATTTCGCACTGGCATAAACGCAGCCCGGCTGAACCGGTGTTTTGGAGCAGTCCAAAATTCCCAGAGCAGCCTTATCGATTTCCGACTGCGGATGATCCTCTGGATCCCAGCTCCCGCGTAGGCCGTTTCTTGCTGTCAGGGATTTCATCTGAGCATTTCTCAGTTGGCGAAGCTAGGTTGGCGATGCGAACAATCGAAACCTGTCGCGAGAGTGGGCGCCTTTTTATATTGCGTGTCATGGGGATTCCTCAGCCGTCAGTTCTCAACCAGGGAGCCAATCAGGGCGAGCATTCTGACTCCTGCGGATTCAAGATTGGGCCAGTCGATGGAGTGTGCTTTCGAATAGGTAGCTGCACGAAGCCTTGGGCCCTACCGATTGGAGGTGTAGTCCCTTCGAACGCTGCGGTAGCCCTTACGGCTGCGGATACGCAGGCCTTTCTGCTTCTGGGCTTGAATTTCAATGGTTCGGTAGTGACCGTCCAGCTTGAATGCCGCCGGCTTGTAGGATACCGCGTATTGGCTGCGCAGCTCTTCCTGGATGGCTGCGAACGCGTTGGTTACTCCATTGAGTTGAACGGGCACGAACGATCTCCCTCCTGTCGCGTCAGCAATGCTGGCGAGGTTCTTTTGTCCGCGTCCCCCCGACCGGGCCAGGCTGGTGCTGATGGTGTACACCGAAACCTCGGCTTGCTGCGCCATCTCGATGGTTTTGGCGCGAGTTATTGAACTCGAGTTGTCATTTCCGTCGCTCAACAGGATGATAATGCGCCGTATAGGGCCAGTTTGCGGTCGCTTCATCAGCTTATCGAGGCAGGCATAGTGCACCGCATCGTTCATCGCGGTGAGGCTACCTGGCTGCAGTCTGTGCACGCCTACCGAAAGTCTGTCGATGTCGTCCGTAAAATCCTGCGTGACCTTTGGAGTTGCATCGAAACCCATGACAAAAGCTTGATCGTGCTTCTGCCGGAGGGTCTGATGCAGAAACTCGATAGCCTCTCTCTGCTCGAATTCAAAGCGCTCACGCACCGATTGGCTCGTGTCGATCAGCAGTCCCACTTGCAGAGGAAGATTCGTCTCACTGCGGAAGTTGAGGATCGCCTCTGGGGGCTTGTGGTCATCTAGGATCTTGAAATCGTTTTCTTTGAGGTCCTTGACGTAGTGACCATGTTTGTCAGTGACGGTGAAAATCAGGTGGACTTCGCTTACTGCGGTGTGAAGGGTGAGGACCGATTCGTCAGGTCTTGAATCTGGACTGTTCGGTGTCACACTCGTCGGTCGGTTGGCTTGGGCCCAGGCCGCGTTTTGCACCCACGACGCTAACAGGTACAGTGCGAGACTGAACGCGAAAATGATGACACGAAACATCTTGGCATCGTCCATCTTCCTGTCAGCGCGCTCCAATCACTTTAGCTACGCAGAACCGTTCCGGCCAGTCGTGCACCTGGCCCAGAAACGGGCTCCCGCCTTTTCGGCTCGACGCATTGCGGTAGACCAGCACAATATGGGCACGCTGGCTTAAATCCCACCGTAGGTTCTGACAGTTGCAAGGGCATAGCAAGCGTCCAACCCTTGAAGACTTCAATGGCAGCTTCAGACAGCGCCAGAACCAGCTGATAAGGCGAAAAGACACCCTCACATCATGAGGCAGCGGATGTCCGCAGTGTAGAAACCACACGATCACTATGGCGCCACACTGCCAAATATGACAGGCGATTGGCAATCCACGAAGCGAGAGCATGAGCGGTGAATTACAAGAAGTGTCTGCGATGGAGAAGGCTGCGGTGGATAGTTCGAGTCATCGGATTGCACGTCCGCTGAAAACGCTGATTCCGATAACCTTCCTTGTGCTCGTTCCCCTGGTCGTGTGCCTGGCCTTCGTGCTGTTGCACTCGATCCAGGTACGTACGGTGGCGATGGCTGTGTATCCCGAGGGCAGTCTCAACGCCGAGCTCGTAAAGCAGTACCGAGAGGTTCTTGGACGAGACGGACTTGACCTCCGGCTAGTGCCGTCGGCGGGCGCCCTTGAAAGCGTAGCCCGTCTGCGCGACCCAAAATCAGGGATCAGTGCCGCCCTCATTCCGGACGGCATTACCACGGAGAAGGACTCGCCGGAACTGGTCTCTCTCGGCACATTGTTTTACCAACCTTTTTGGGTCTTCTCCCGCGACCATCTTCTGCAGAAGCACAAACAACTTCGAGGTCTTCGCATATCAATCGGACCAGAAGGAAGCAGTTCGCGTGCACTCGCCTTAGAAATCCTTGGACGCGGTGGAATCATCGATCGGAAATCAGCGACTCTATTCTCGTTCCCACCATCGGAGTCGGTCCAGAAGCTAATTCATGGTGAGATCGATGTAGCAATTCTTCTAGATGGGTGGGAAAGCCCGGCGGTGCAGCAGCTCCTCAAAGCCAAGGATGTTAACCTGGAGAGCATCTCTAGAGCCGAAGCCTTTGCCGCCTTATATCCGTACCTGAACAAGTTGGTATTGCCGGCTGGCGTGGTAGACCCCGCTGAGCCTCGGCCTGCGACAGACACTTTGCTCATCGCATCAAAGTCCAGTCTGGTGATACGCAAAGATCTTCCGCCAACCATTCAATACTTGTTGCTTGAAGCTGCGGTAGAGATCCACTCCACGCCAGGAATGTTTCGTACTTCCGACGAGTTTCCCGCACCTGAATCAATCGACCTTCCCCTGAGCACCTATGCTCGCGAGTTCTACAAGACAGGAACGCCATTCCTCCACCGCCACCTTCCCCTCTGGTTGGCATTGCTGGTCGAGCAACCTGTGGTATGGATCATACCTTTGGTTGTTGTTCTATTCCCCTTATTCCGATTAGCGCCGCCAATTTATGATTGGTTCGAGAGGCGACGGGTTTACAAGCTTTATGCCGAATTAAAGCGTCTCGAAGATGAGATGCTTCTCGCTGGGTCTGGCGGGGTGCGCCTGGATTACATCGAGCGACTCGATCAGTTGGAAGACCGGGCAAATCACCTTTCAGTACCATCGCCCTTTCGGCCTCTCGTGTACGGGTTGAGATTGCACATTGACATGGTCCGCCAACGGTCGGAGAAGACCGTCTCCCAACCGCAACCACGTCGGCACCATAGATCGGTTGGAAGCAATAATTGAGCTGCTCTGCAACGGAGCGGGAGTTGGTGGTTATCCGAACCGGCAAGCCGATTGTGGGAGCGGTGCTGCTACCAGTCAAAAGAACGAAAAACGATGGGCGATCCTTCGCGGAATTAGCAGGCAAAGTGTGAAAGCGATTTCGGCCGTGCTGGCTCGCGAATGTAGTCAATGCCAGCACAGCGCAGGAGAAACAAAAGGTCTGCCTTCGAGAACTTGCCGGATGGCTGAGATCAGGTCGGTTCCAAGCGAACTCTTCAGAACGTAAGCCAGCGCACCGCTAGTGAACGCAGCCTCGACGAACTCTGGGGCATCCTGCATAGACAGGAACACAACCTTGGTGGGGCAGCCAGAGTCCCTCAGTTGTTCGGCAGTTTGGATTCCGTTGAGCACGGGCATGCAGATGTCGAGCACTACGACATCAGGATGCAGGACCGATGCTAGTTCTATTGCCCGTTTCCCGTCCTTCGCCACCCCGATGACGTGGAATGTTCCTTCGAGCAAGTCCGCCACGGACTCTCGCACTTCATCCTGGTCGTCTACGATCAGCAGACGAGGACCGCCCGAATCTGGAGTCACTGCGGCTGCATTAGCAGCGGTTGGGTCCCGGCTTGTCTCATCGGCGCTCATGGACAAACCCTTCAGACACGTTACAACAAAACGGTTGTAACGTCCGCTTAATCTATGCATAGAAAATCGCCTGCAAATCTGCTGTTTTGCCCTGTCTGTTATCGCAGAGACTGATATCGACTGAGTTTCATTCGTGCGGCGACGGTTTGACAGGTTGCGCTGGCAAGAATGCTAGTTCGCACCCGTTCCACTCAGATCTACACTCTCCGTGCCCCACAAATTCCAATAGGAGTAAACCATGCAAGCTAGAACAGCGAAGGAAACATTTCTCATTCTTCTTAGCCACGTCAGGCAAGCAACGGAGAAAGGGAACAAAATCTATGATGAACTCAGCCATGTCGCAGAAGACCCTCAGATCAAAGAGGCGCTAGAGGCACGAGCCTTCGTGTCTCAAAGCGTTCTGGCTAAGCTCGACCAGTGTTTCAAGATAATTGGAGAGCAGCCGGTGAAACTCAGTGGACGACTGCAGGAGGTGTTTTTGGAGGATTTCCGCACAGAAGTCAACGAGATCAAATCGCCCGTCGCCAAGAGGCTATTCATCCTGGCCAAGCTTGTACATCTCACCCATCTTCGAATCGGTGAGTACATGGCTCTTGTCGCGGCCGCTGATGCTTCGGGCCATTACGGCGTCGGTGTGCTTTTGGAAAGCTGCCTCGCGGACAAGCTTGCATTTGTGGAACGGACGCGGCGTCTGATCCGAGAAGTCGTTGAGGTCAGAGTGGCCGAGCGGAGAGCAGTAGAACCCGCTGCGTAATCAGACAAAAAACCGGACGACAGTCGCCTGCATCCGCTCGCAAGAACTCGGGCCGGTGCAGGCGAATCCTTGTGCATCTCAATAATTCGACCCAAAGCATTCCTAAGCTAACTTTTCAAGTGATCAGGCGTTCAATCGCAACGTTGGGTCAGAGAAAAGTCACAATCAAGATGTTCAAGGCATCCCAAGACATTCTCGTGCTGCCACGACGACTGACATTTACATGCAGAAAATTCCACAAAGCGTGCAAGCTACGATTGATGCAATCGATGCAGAGCTTAGACAATATCAAGACCTATGAAACACCGCTTGAGAACTTCTCCCGCTCCTGCGTTTTCACTATTTCGAGCCGCACCGCCTCGTTCGCATGGAAGAGGTCCCAAAACTTAGCGAGCTTGCAAGTCTTTAGTAATCAAAAGTATACCTTATCGCCCCCACACTCGCTTTGGGGCAATTGGGGGCAATTTCGGGGCGATTTTTCTCGCCAGCCTCTTCCCATATGGGAGGAGTTTCAGCAGTTTTTGGAGCGGCGCCTCTCGAGATGAGAGTGTGATTTCAAAATGAGCTGTGCATGTTTCGTGCAGGTGTTTATGCTGCCCTCAAAAGGCGCCAAAGCAGCGTGAATGCAGAAATCAGAGCGTGGTTTCTAATTGAAAAATCTCGGAAGAATTGGTGGACCTGGTCGGGATCGAACCACGCTTTCCCTTTAGATCCACGTACTTTGCGGGTTTTACTTGCTCACCAAAATCCTAAAAAGCCTAGAAAGCCAGATCAGCGGTACAAAATCGGTACAAAATCTTGCCCTACTTTCAAGTGTGTTTCCTAGAGTAACACAGCCATTCGTGCGCGGATCAACAGGAGGCATCCAACCGGGAGGCCCGAAAGGGTTGCCAGCAGGGCTCATATCAAATTTCCGGTCTGGAAAAAATCTTGGACGGACTACTTTCGGGAGAACAAGTTCGCCCGGTCTGCTGGTTTACGAAGAGTCCATTGTGGTTTGGCGGCAAGGCGCTAGCCTTCTAGCCGGTCACTCAGAAACGTGCCGACGGCGTTGAGCGCTAGGTTCGCCAAGCCGCCCAGGTTCCTTCTTCCCAGGTAACATGCAAACCGTGGATGAACTTGAGAATGCTGCTGGCTTTCGTTTCCACGATCGCCTCCATCACCAGCTTGCCACTGCTATTGAGAACAGTGATCACCACCGCTTCCTTGTGCACGTCCATGCCGATATGCTTAATGTCGAGACTCATGCAGTTGCCTCCTTGAGGGAAAGATCATTCGCGCTCAAACGGAGTTCTTTCCCTCAAGGTAAAGTGTCGCTGTTCCGCCGATCTGCCTATCTCCCTTCTGATTCTTGTCCCACATCCCCGCCGTATACTCCACTCAGCAGGGCGCTCTCTCATAATGCATTGACTCTGAAAGAGGCGAACAAACGGCGCAAAGTGGTGTTAACGGCCTGTTAACAACAGTTGAGAAACCCTTAGATCAGAGTGGCAGTGGAGAACAAATTCACTGCAACTTCGCGTACTCGGCTTTAGCTTCTTTGAGGATGGGGATGTCGGAGTCGGCGCCTTTCCAGATGTTGAAGAAGTCCTGATACGCTGCCTTTGCCTTGGTGCTATCGCCGGCGGCGGTGTAGGCGCGCGCGAGCTGTAGGTGAGCGAGGGCCCCCAACGGGAAATTCAGCACGATTCCGCCGTGGTCAACGATCTTCCTAAACTCGTCTGCGGCTTCCTTGCCTTCGTGCCCTGTGTCTCCTGTGGTTCACCTGTATTTTTCGCAGGTTGTGAGTGATGGTGGTGTGTCTTACATTCAAGAAATAGATGCTCGACTCTAGGATGGGCGCAAGAGCGCCCGAGTTTTTCGCTGGAAGCAGCAAAGCTTCTGGAGAAGAATCCGGGTTCATTTCCTTTCATTCTCGATGAAGACCGAAGCGTTATGGTGGCGACAATTAGTCGGACAGGGCTGCGGTGAAGAAGTCAAGTTAGAACAAGTTTTTGCTCGGTGAGTGTTTCGGGCGGTTGAGAGAATCTGAAATGCATGCGGCAGGAGGCGTTATGAAAAAGCTATTGGGGATGGCGGGCGCACTGTTGGTAGCGGCGTCGATGTGGGCACAGACAAGTACCCCATCGGTACCGGAAGGAACTTCGTTGAAGGCAACACTGCAAACCACGATCTCGACTTTCAATAACAGAGTCGGTGATCCTTTCAAGGCGAAACTCACAGAACCGGTGGTAGTGGATGGGAAGCAATTGATTCCGGTCGGCACGATGATCGAAGGCCGGGTAATAAAGCTGAGCGGGCCGCGGCGGATCAAGGGCAAACCAACGATCGGGCTTTTCCCTGAGAACATCGTTATGCCCGATGGACAGCGCTACATGCTGAATGCAGTGCTGGTGGATACGAGTATCAAAGGGAGCGATGTGAATGAAGAGGGATTCTTCAAGGGCAAGGGACATGACCGGAGCACTCACATTCAAATCGCCGGCGGGACTGGCGCGGGAATGCTGATCGGTGGATTGATCGGCGGAGGCCCCGGATTGCTGATCGGCGGCGCGGTCGGTGCGGGCGCAACTACGACGTATTGGCTGGTGCAGCATCGCACGGCGACGATGCCTTCGGGGACGCAGTTGAGGCTGGAATTGAGCCGTCCAATGATGATGTCAACGACGACAACTGGGGCGGGACAGTAGAGCGGTACTTGTTGTTTAGCCTTCGGCATTCGGCCTGAACGCTACGCTTTGCCCGGGACGGAAACGATCCGGGCATTTTTGTTTTTGGGAGTGGGTGTACTTAGAGGGGTAGTTGGCCGATTCCTAAACCATCTCGCAGAAGCGCATATACCCAGTATAGGGTGATAGGTTCACCACCGTCGGTTTTGGCAGGCCGCGGCCGACGCAATGCACGCTGGCGACGGGAAGCGCGTTTGGCGCCGCAGCATGTTTGCGAGCGATGACGCGGGGGCCGATTCAGGCGGCCGGGGAATGGAGGGTAGGACGGGCGCGCCTGATCAAGGCAGTCTAAGCTGAAAACGGCCACGGTCAAGGCTGGCCGCAATTCGAAGGTCAATTGTTGAAAACTCCCCATTTCACTCGTTGACGCCCAAAAAGGCGAACAGACGGAGCAAGCTGGTGTAAACGCCTGATCTATAAGAGGAGAAGTCAAGGACATTGTTGTTCATCGACCGGAAGGAGAAAGATATAGGGCTGGGTAATGCGAAAAGAGTGGGCGGGTGAAGGCACCCGCCCTGTTCGTTATTGCAAAAATGAGTAAAACTTAAAGCCGCCTAATACGAGTTCACAATCTGGAATATATTTCCCACCTACTGACAGCCGCTTACTTCTCAAACTGAATGTTTGCGTCACGCAATTGCAAGTTTTGTCAAATCGGGCTCGTCGCACATCACCCGGTCAGCGTGATTGGATTGCGCCCACATTCGGCGTCGGAGCGGCAACGTATGGCCCAAAGGAATGAGAATACGGGGAAGAATGTCACCCGGGGAAGGTCGACATCGAGCAGGTATTCGATGGTTTCAAGTGGCAATGCGCTGGAACGTCGCCCTGTGGGACTGCGCCTCACTGAGAGTTATGGCGGTCAACTACCGAATAATAAGCGTTTCGTAGCTTGCAGTGGTGACCAAAATCCAAAGCCTTAGGCCGGCCAAGCGGGCGTCGATGTGAACGCTTGAGCATATCCTTTGCTATTGGAACTGGCGGTTGCCTATGGACGACTCTTCCAGGTGCGGCCCAAAAAGCTTTCCAAAGAAATCGCCCTGCTTCCACGAAGGCCGTTCATGCTGCTGGGCCACGTCGTAGCCCATCAGGAAGGTGAGCTGCATGTATTGGATAGTGGCATCGAAGTCAAGCGGCTGGCTCATGTCGTCGCTAGGTGCGTGGTAGCGCGTCTCAATCCAGTTCTCGACGAACTTTCGCCCATCGACTTTGGGATCTTTTGCCTTCAATCCTTCACCGACAGTAATCGCGGGAATCCCTTGACGCACGAAGGCATAGTGATCGGCGCGAACGAAGCCATTCTGCTCCGGCATGGGATCCGGACTTACTTCCAGCCCCATCTGGCTGGCGACTCGAGCTAAAGTATCGCCCAGTGTGCTGTGTTCATCGCCAATTACATCCTTGAACGCATACAACACGCTGGCGCCATCCATGTTGATATCGGCAACAATGTTGTTCTTGGGCACAGTGGGAAAGCGCGCAAAGTAGTCAGCGCCCAATAAGCCTTGCTCCTCAGCCGTAGTTGCGAGAAACAGAACGGAGCGGGCAGGACGCTTACCCAGGCTCGAATAGGCGCGGGCGAGCTCGATCAGCGCGCTGGTGCCCGACCCATCGTCCACGGCGCCGTGGTAGATGCGGTCGCCATTGATCGGCTTTCCAATCCCCATGTGGTCGGTATGCGCGCTGTAGACGACGTACTCCGGCGCCAGTGCCGGGTCCGATCCGCGCAAAATCCCCACAACATTCGGGCTGCTGACCTTGCGATGCTCGCTTAATGCGCGCAAATGCACCGTAGCTGCCAGCGGGAACGAACGAGGCGTGCCGGCTGCCGCCGCCTTCAACAGCTCAGGCCAAGGCTGGGCTGAACCTTCCAACAATCTTTCTGCTGCCTTCATCGACAACAGGGCCGATCCGCGAAGCTCCGGGAAGGTATCGTTGGGCATGCCACTATTGTCCAGCCAGCGATACCGCGGCGATTCTATTTGATTCGGCATTCGGCTCCAGGGGAGCGTAGCTTCCGACTGGGGCGTCCACAGCGAGATGATCCCCACAGCGCCGTGGGCCACGGCTTGGCGCGCCTTCTCCAGCCTGGACGAGAAGTGGGCGCGCTCCTCGGCAGGAAAATTGGGCGGGGCACCCGGCAAAATAACGACGATCTTGCCTTTCACGTCGACGCCCTTATAGCTGTCGTAGTCCCTTCCGGGATTGACCACTCCGAAGCCTACCAACACCAGCGGCGCCTCCACGGAGACGTCCGTCTGCACAGGATCGCCGCCAGTCAGGAAGTCTTCTCCCCACTTAAGACGCGTGGTCTGGCCATTGCGCGTGATGGAAGCCTCACACCCAGCGGGGTCAGTTCTGACCTCGCGGAATGGAACCGTCTGGAAGTAGCTGCCGCTGACGCCGCCCGGCTCCAGACCAAAGGCTTCAAACTGGGCAGCAACGTAATGAGCGGCGATTTCCTGGCCGCGCGTTCCCGTCCCGCGCCCTTCTAGCAGGTCGTCAGCGAGGAAACGCATGTTGGCACGCAACGCCGGCTTGCTGAAGTGGTCCATAGCGTTTTGCACGTCAGCCGGGACACCAGGGGGCTGCGCGCCGGCAAGTGCCAGGAACAGGCTGGTAAATAACATTCCGCTCAAAATCGAGGTCCTCATCTCATCCTCCGTTCATCCGCAGCCGCTGAGGCAATAACGATTCGAACTCTCGTCCTGATTCGTTGGGGTCCTCGCAAATTCTGCCACTCTCCATTGAGAAAAATCGAGAAAGCGCTGCCTGCGCATTGGGGTTCGGCTTGCCAGATTCCTGGCCGATCTGCTCCATAGGATCTCACGCAACGACTGCTGCTGTTGATCAGCTAGGATAGTGCCGCGGGCAGCAGCACACCGACCACTCTGTTGACCAGAATAATCACGCTCTACTCACTCGATCTCCGCAAGATTGCGACAGCTGCGCACATATGAGAATCCGGCAGTGTGTGTTTTTACAGTGAGTTGGACGACTGTTTCCTGTTATTGTCACACCTCCTGGCCAGTACCTTCCGGCGGCTGATGATCGGTTGAGGAATCGAAGCAACCGTGAGGGAGAATGGAAAAGGGGAGCTCACGGACAGAGGTGATATTCCGACCTCCGTCTCTGCCACGGCAGCGTTCAGTCATTTGATAGGGCCGCTCCATTCCCGCCCGCCCCCCGTTTTCCGTTCCCCAACTCACCTCTATTTACTGCAGAGTGCGGGAAACCAAGTCTCTCTAACCGCCACAGCTAGGTGTTCCTGTCGAGCCAGCACCCAAGGAAGATAGTGTCGCTCCGTATTCGCCACATGAGTGTGGCCGAGGAGCACGGATACATCGTGAATCTGAACGCCAGCCAAGAGGGCTTCGACGGCGAAAGTGTCGCGGAACATGTGCGAGCGACAACGCTTGGGAGAGCCATCTGGTTGTTTAAGATCGGCGATACGGAACAGTTTTCTCAGGCTCCGGGTATACCCGTGTACCGCACTTCGGGGATCGCCATGACCACTCCAGAAAAAGTACAAGGGATTCTCGGAAGGAAGCTCACGCAGGAGCTGCGCGACTTTTGGTGGCAGAGGTACATACACGGGATTGCCGGTTTTCGCGCGCCGAAGAAATACGGCATCGTTCTCATTGAGGCAAGCGCGTTTGAGAGTAACGGCGTCAATAATGGCCAGACCGCTCCAACGCATCAGCAAGATCAGGGCCAGGAGCCTTTGGGGTCGGACCTGACAATCGGTTCCGCAGTAACGGTAGTTCGAGATGGCGGCCAAAATCTGATTAAACTCCTCACGCGTGAAGTGGTCAGTGGGTCTGGGTTTGGGAACTTGGGGCCTTTTGAGCTGCAGCAGTGGGTTGCGCAGCAGCCAACCGTGGTTCATACAGAACAGAAAAAAGCTTTGGAGGCCTTCGTGTTTGCGCCGTGCAGTGGAGGGAGCCAGAAGCCACTGGTTGCGAAACTCCAGGAGCGGGCTGCTACTAAGGTCTTCCAAGTTCTCCAACCGGTGCTCACCACACCAGGATAAAAGTTGTCGTTCAAGCGATCTTTCGGCTTTAGCGATGGTTGAGGTCTGCAGATGGCGGGCTCTTTGGTCGGCGATAAAGGCCGTGATCGCACGCCGGATGGTCGGAGGCGGCGGGACCGAGCGAAAGGGACGATCTTCAATTTCAATCTCGATATAGCGGGCACGGCGCTCGGCTTGTTCCCAACTACGGGTGTGGGCGCTGAGCGGATTCGCGGCCTGCCAGGGACGGTGCCTGAGATCCATTTAGGGCAAAAGCAATCCCGGTAGTAAGGATTGTGTTCCACACAAGGCAGGTAGTGACGTGTGTACACGCTTAGCATAGAGTCCTCCTTCGGGTGGGTGGAGACCACGGCCCGATCAGTTTCAGGCGACCATTTTCGGTTTTCAGCGGGAGGTTGTACGAATTGGGACGGTCAGCGAGCGACTGACGCTAAGGCGCTGAAAAACCGGGGAGAAATTTTGGTGGACCTGGTCGGGATCGAACCGACGACCTCTTCCATGCCATGGAAGCGCGCTCCCAGCTGCGCCACAGGCCCACTGCTAAAGATACATCAGCGGAAAAAATCGCTTGCAACGCTTTTCATTGTCCCGCAGCTCTTAGCGATAGTCAAACCGGGCCTTGCTCCATTTTGAGAAATCTGTGGAAGTTCAGTATCCTGACCGTGGCGCTTTCACCAATGAACTTCAAACCCTTTCGTCCGCTCCTTGTTTTACCTGTCTGCTTTTCGACTCTTTTGCCCGCGCAGATCACCAGCGCGGCCGCACCAGTTCCCTACACCTCGGTAAGTGAGCTCAACGCAATTCTCGGCCCGCTGCAAACGGCTGCGCAATCGGCGCAGGCCAATCTCAGCAAACTGCGTATCGAGCGTTGGAAGGTGGATTCGGCATATAAGAAGCAGACCCTGGGCAACGTCGAGTCGCTGAAGAGGAACCTGCAGGGTGCGTTGCCCGAGATCATTACTCAGGTGCAAAGCGCGCCCGAGGACCTGAGCGCCACCTTCAAGCTCTACCGGAACCTCGACGCACTCTATGATGTGCTGGGTAGCGTCACCGAGACGGCCGGGGCTTTCGGATCTAAAGACGAATTTCAATCGCTTTCCAACGACCTCAACGCGATCGAGCGCAGCCGCCACGATTTGGGCGAACGTTTGCAGACCCTCACCGCTTCCAAGGAAGCCGAACTCTCCCAGCTGCGCAACCAGGTCCGCACCTTGCAGACCTCGGCGCCGCCCCCGGCCCCCAAGAAAACCGTCGTTGACGACAACGAGCCCAAGAAGCCGGTGGTAAAGAAGAAACCGGTTCCCAGGCCGCCCAAGCCGGCGCCACCTGCCAACCAGGCGCCTCCTGCCACCCAAGCTACCCCTCAATAAGCGAGACGCGATAGGGGGCTAAGCCCATCCCAGGTGCCGCCCGGCCGGCATCTCAATCAAGACCAGCGCCGATAAAGATTCTAAGTAAGTGTATGTATTTAAATATGTTAACTCCATTATGATGTCTTAAAGATAATTTGTGATTAAGTGGGATTGCATTATGTTCCGGGTGGAACATTGTGTCGTCTCAGACAAGGCGGTTTCGGCAGCAACAAAGACAGTCAGCACATGTCGGGAACCTGGCATTCGCACGCGGGGTCTATTCGAAACAGGTGGTCAATCTGCTTTTCGAACTCGAGACCGAGGTCATGTATGCGGTTTTGTCTTCGGACTGGGGCGAAGAATCCTATAATTTAGGGTGCGCCGTGAGAGTCACGGCGGGAGCAGCGACCTTGGGTGAACTGGCAAGTGCGATCGCAACGCGAGATCTGGAAGCCGCGATCGTCGCCGAGTTGAAAGCGGGATCCGAGGACGCGTACGCGTGGCTGATCGGGGAGTTTCACCAACCGATTTACTCGCTCGTCTACCGCATCCTTACCGACCCCGCCGACGCGGCTGACACCACCCAGGAAGTGTTCCTGAAAGTGTTTCGTGGCATCCGCCACTTCAACAGCCAGTCGAGTTTGAAGACGTGGATCTACCGCATCGCGGTGCATGAAGCTTCGAACCGGCGCCGGTGGTGGTTCCGGCACAAGGCCCGCGAGACCTCGATGGAACTGGAAGCCAGCAGCGCGGACGGAAGCGGGCTGACGGCACGCGAGGCGCTGGTCGACGATCGTGAATCCCCCTTCGACAACGCGTGCCACCAGGAGGTTCGGGCGCGCGTGGAAGCAGAGTTGAGGCAGGTGCCCGAACCCTATCGCAGCACGGTCATCCTGCGCGACCTGGAAGACATGTCGTACGAGGAGATTGCGGAAGTGCTGGACGTTTCGCTGGGCACGGTGAAGTCGCGGCTAACCCGCGGGCGCGACGCGTTGCGCCGGCGCCTGACCGGCTACGTGCAATCCGTGGGCGATGAACTGGGCCTGCAGCGTCCGCAAGAATTAGAAGAATCGGAAAGTCGCTCGCGTTGCCGGCTGGCCGAGGCCGGCAAAGGACTAGAGGTGACGTCATGAAGTGCGCCGAGGCCAAACAGATGTTCTCGCCGTACCTTGACGGAGCTGTTTCGGGAACCGAGATGCACGCTCTGCGCGAGCATCTCAGTGGTTGTTCTCATTGCGACCGGGAGTACGCGCTGCTCCGTCAAACCCAGGAACTGGTTTTCAAGATCGGCCGCCGCAAGCCGCCTGCCGACCTTGCGCTGAAGCTGCGCGTGGCGATTTCGCGCGAAGCCGCCGCCGCCAAGCGCCCGGCATTCCAGGGGCTCAGGGTGCGTCTTGAAAACGCGATGCACGCTTTCATGGTGCCGGCGACCGCGGGCACCATCGCCGCCATTGCCATTTTTGGGTTCGTCATGGGGCTGACCCTGCCCGCGCTGCAGGCACGTAACATCGACGATGTTCCGCTCATGCTTTACACCGGACCGGAACTGGAGGAATCCTCGTTCGCGACCACGATCAACTCGGTAAGCGACGACTCGCTGATCATTGAAGCCTATGTGGATGCCAACGGCCGGGTGGAGGACTATCGCATCATCTCGGACCCGGACAGTTCGCAGAAGCTTCTGCCTGAAGTCAAGAGGATGCTGATCTTCACGACCTTCCGTCCGGCGATGTCGATGGGACGGCCGACTTCGGGACGTGCGGTGCTGTCGTTCTCGAAGATCAGCGTGCGCGGATAGACACCCGGAAGGAGCCACCTTTTTGCGCGCTTCGCTGCACGGGCTCAAAGACATTCGTAGGGTTTGACCCTCCCCGCGGAACCCCTTAAACTATCCAAGTATTCCCACGCTTTCCGCCGGCTGGAGGAGCTTCCTGCGTTCGTATTTCTGGCATTCGATACTGGCGCTCAACCTGGCGATTCTCTCAGCGTTTTCCCTGGCGCAGACCACGCCCAAGGTGACGCTCGACACCAGCGAAACGCTGTTCACGATCCTGGCCTCGATGAACGCCTGTGGCTACGACGATGGACTGAACGCTTCAGACGCTCTTCGCAAGCAGGTCCGCTCGGAAGTCGTGCGAGCCAGCCACGACTCTGACATTGCTCTGTCGGCGGTCGGCCAGCTCTGCCAGTATTACCGGGATCATGCGCGTCCCGATCCATCGCGAAATCTGGCGCAATTCGTTTCCCTCGCTTTGTACCTCGGTGATCCGCCGAACTTCCTGCCCAAAGTGAAAGAAGCTGAACTGCCGCCGGACGCGCAGAATGTGATCGGCTTCGCCACCCTGGCCTCGGGTTTCTATGAGGAAGCCGGGCTACATGCCATCTGGCAGAAGCATCACGATGCCTACACTCACCTGACCGATCGCTATCACGAGCCGCTTTCCAAGACCCTGTTTGACGCTGAGATTTATCTGAAGCTGCCGTCCGCCGGGTACCTGGGCCGCGGGTTCACCGTGCTGCTCGATCCCCTGGGCGCCCCCGACCAGGTCAATGCGCGCAACTATGGCAACGACTACTTCGTGGTGATCTCGCCCGCCGGACAGGAATTGAAGATGGACCAGATCCGGCACACGTACCTCCACTATCTGCTCGATCCACTGGCGCTGAAGTACCCGGCCACGATCAAGCGGCTGGACCCGCTGCTGGAAGCGGTGAAGCGGGCGCCGATGGAAGAGTCGTTCAAGGTTGACACCTCGCTGCTGGTTACGGAGTGCCTGGTGCGGGCGATCGAAATCCGCATGCAGGGCTCCGCCAAGACTCCCGAGGCGCTGCGCACGGACGCGGTGGAGAAGTCGGTGGAGCAGGGATATATCTTGACACGATATTTCTACGACTCCCTCGCGCAGTTTGAAAAGGATCCGGAAGGCATCAAGAATGCCTACATGGACCTGCTGAGCGGGATCGACATCAAGAAAGAGGAGAAGCGGGCGGCCGACACACAGTTTGCTAGCGAGGCGTCACCGGAAGTGTTAAGCTTCGCGCGTCCCAAGAGCGCACACCTTGTGGCAGTGGCCGAGCGGCGGCTGGCCGCCGGGGACATGAAAGCCGCGCAAGAACTCGCGGAGAAGGCCCTGAATGACGGCCACGAAGATGCGGGCCGGGCACTGTTCATCCTGGCGCAGGTGGCAACGGCGAATCGGGACATGGCCGGGGCAGAGGGTTACTTCGAGCGTGCCCTGAAAGCGACACAGGAGCCCAAGGTAGTAGCCTGGTCGCACCTATACCTGGGCCGGATTTTTGACCTGCAAGAACGCCGGGAAAATGCGTTGGATGAGTATCATGCGGCGCTGACCGCGGGTGCCGCCCTGCCGGAAGTCAAGGCAGCGGCGGAGCGCGGGTTGCAGCAGCCCTACGAACCGTCGGCCCCCAAGAAATAAGAAGAGTTTTCGAAAGCGTAATTCGATTCTCAAAGCTGAGAGTCGCAACCCAAGGAGAGAGCATGAAGCGAGCAGCGATGATCGGCCTGATGCTGGCCTGCGCCACGTGGATGAGCGCGCAGACTAACACCAAACCGAGCACTCCAAGTCAGTCATCCGCTCCCGCTGGAGCGCAGGCGAACGCGGCCCCGCAGGGCAAGCGGCCCCCGCAGGCCAAGACCCAGCCGGAATACGACGCATACAAGAACGCTGCGGCCCTGACCGACGCTGCCGCCGGCGAGAAAGCCGCTGACGATTTCGCGGCCAAGTACCCTGACAGCGAATTGCGCGTCATGCTCTACAAGTCGGCCATGCGGCTCTACCAGAAGGCGGGCGACTCCGACAAGACGATGGAGACCGGCCGCAAGGGCCTGGCTCTCGACGGTGACGATCCCGAGCTTCTGGTTACGGTGGCGAACGAGTTAGCGGAAAAGACGCGCGACACCGACCTCGACAAGGACCAGCGCCTGGACGACGCCATGAAGATGGCCCAGAAGGCGACTCAGACCGTGGATACCGATGTCTCGATTCCTCAGGGCACGCCGCAGGAGCAGGTGGACGCGTACAAGGGCCAGCTTCGCTCGTTTGCCTACTCGATCATGGGAACAATCGAGTTCAAGAAAGAGAACTTCCCGGGCGCAGAGACCGATCTGCGAAAGTCCGTCGATGCGTACCCGTCGCAGCCGGACCCGGTCGTGGTCCTGCGGCTCGCGATCTCGCTGGACCGCCAAGGCAAATACCCCGAAGCTCTCAAAGAGGCCAACCACGCGGTGGAACTGACGCAGGAAGGCACGAACGCCGGCAAACTGGCGCGCCAGGAGCGGGACCGGCTGACTCAACTGGTGGGCGGGAACGCAGCTCCCCCGAAACCCGCTTCGGAACAGCCGAAAAACTAACGGTTCGAGCTGCCTGGAAGGCCCCCGACTTCCAGCCAACAAAGCTTGCTCTGCATGAAATCGAAGGAAATGGCGGCGCTGGAAGCACTGCTGGGGCATCACTTTCAGCGCCCGGAACTTCTCGACCAAGCCTTGACCCACAGTTCGCAGGCCCGCGAACTGGAGGCCCTGCAGCCGGCAAAAACGGGGCTGCGTCCTGCCGACAACGAGCAACTGGAGTTCCTCGGGGACGCGGTGCTGGCACTGGTCACTGGAGAAGAGCTGTTCCGCCGGTTTCCCAGCTTTCGTGAGGGCGAACTCTCGAAATTGCGGGCCCACCTGGTCAGCGAGCGGCATCTAATCAAGGTCGCCCAGACCCTTGGGCTGGGGAATTACCTTCGCTTAGGTCGGGGCGAGGAAAAGAGCGGAGGCCGCAGCAAGACAGCGCTTCTGGTCGACGCGCTGGAAGCCATCCTGGCCGCGCTGTATCTGGACGGGGGACTGGAAACGGCGAGGCATTTCATCCTGCAGGCGGTCGTAGCCCCCGAACTGGCGCGCATGAACCCGGAAAGTAGCGGCGTGCCGGTGATGGACTTCAAGTCAGCGTTGCAGGAGGCGCTGCAGGCGGCCGGACGGCCGCAGGCGTCGTATGTCCTGGTCAAGGAAGCTGGCCCCGAGCATAGCAAAACGTTTACGGTCGAAGTGAGATTGGTATCGACAGCCTCGACAAAGATCGAATTTACCGGGCGAGCGGAAGGCTCGACCAAGAAAAAGGCGGAGCAGGCAGCAGCCCGGCAGGCGCTGGAGTACCTGGTGTCCCAACCCGCCGCCGCGGAAGAGAAGACGCCCTCGAAGTCGCCGGCCCCGCCGTCTCCATGACGACCGTTTCCAACCCGCAACGCGAGATCGTTCCTGACTGGATCACTTCCCTGCAATCGCTGCTGGCCACGGTGATCATCGCCGTTTTTGTGATCACTTACGTCGTTCAAGCGTTTCAGATCCCGTCGGAGTCCATGGAGAACACCCTCCTGATCGGCGACTACCTGCTCGTGGACAAGCTTTGCTATGGCGGGGGAGGACTTGGCGATCACATCATTCCCTACCGGCCGATCCGGCGCGGCGACATCATCGTCTTTCACTATCCGGTGAATCCGGTACAGCATTTCGTAAAACGGGTGATCGGAGTTCCAGGGGACCGGATTCGGCTGGTGAACAAGCGGGTGTTCGTGAACGGAGTGGCGATCTCGGAGCCCTACGTGCGCCACTACAAGACCGAGCACAATGTCTTCCGCGATGATTTTCCCCGCCTGGATGTGATCGATCCGGGCATCAACGCCGACTGGTGGGTACAGATGCCGAAGCTGGTGGAAGACGGCCAGCTAATTGTCCCCGAGGGACATTACTTCGCGATGGGGGACAACCGCGACGACAGCTCCGACAGCCGGTATTGGGGATTCGTTCCGCGCGAGAACATCATCGGGCGGCCGCTGCTGATCTACTGGTCGATTCGCAATTCAGACGCGGATCTACCGATTTCGGCGTCGGTGGGTGATAAACTCTACCACTTCGCCTATGCGGTGACGCACTTCTTTCAGATTACCCGCTGGGACCGTACTTTCCGCGTTGTCAGCTGATTCACGAATCCAAGTTAGATGGAAACGAAGGGAATGGCCAAGAAAGAAAATTCTCAGCCGGAAAAACAGAGCGAAACAACCGTAGAGTTCCTGGCATCGCTGGCCGCGGTGCTGGTGACGGGCCTGTTTATCATCACGTTCGTATTGCAGGCCTTTGAGATTCCCTCCAGCTCGATGGAAGACACGCTGCTAATCGGCGATCACGTGTTCGTGAACCGCGTGCAATTCGCTCCATCCACGAAATGGATTGGCCCGGTCCTTCCCTATCGCGACATCAAACGCGGCGACATTGTGGTGTTTCTTTCTCCGGCGGAGCCGGGCTTGTATGTCGTGAAGCGGATCATGGGAGTTCCCGGGGACCGAATTCACCTGCGCGAGGGAGTGGTTTATCGCAATGGCCAGAAGCTGGACGAGCCCTACGTGCTGCATAAAGGGACAGCCGCCGGCGCGCTATCTTACGATCCCTACCGCGACAATTTCCCCGCCATTCCTGCCTCCGACGCCTACAATGTCTCCCCCGAATGGCAACTACAAATGCGCTCGCACATTCAGGGCGACGACATTGTCGTTCCGGAAAACAGCTACTTTGGAATGGGCGACAATCGCGACGTCAGCCTGGATAGCCGCTACTGGGGATTCATCCCGAAAGAGAATGTGATCGGGCGGCCCATGTTCGTGTACTGGTCGTTCAACACGCCCTCGGACCAGTACCGGCACACCGATTTCAGCGAGCGGCTCGGGTTCCTGGCCCACGTTGTGATTCACTTCTTTGACCAGACCCGTTGGCGTCGAACCTTCCGGATTGTGCAGTGAAACTTCGTTCCAAACCTGTGCTGGTGCTGGCGGCGGTCGCCCTACTGCTCGCCTTGTATCTAATTCGTCCGGGAGCAGCTCGGCTCAAAACCCGCATCGCCAACTCGATCGGCGCCGCTCTAGAACGGCAGGTGGAGATTGGGGCGGTGCACGTCCGCTTGTTGCCCCGGCCGGGCTTCGATCTTGAGGGTTTCGTTGTTCACGATGAACCCTCGTTCAGCGCGGAACCGGTATTGCGTGCCCAGGACGTGACAGCATCGTTGCGAATCGCGAGCCTCCTGCGCGGACGTTTGGCGATCTCGCGGCTGAGCCTGACTGAACCCAGCCTGAACCTGGTGCGGCGCGAAGATGGCCGGTGGAACATCGAAAGCTTCCTGGAACGCACAGCCATGGCTTCCCCCTCATCGGCGGGGGCAAGCAGTTCGCGTCCGACCTTCCCCTACATCGAAGCGGATCGCGGAAGGGTTAATTTCAAGTTTGGCGCGGAGAAGAAACCGTTCGCACTGACCGACGCGAAATACGCCTTCTGGCAGGATTCCAACAATAACTGGGGCATGCGTATAAGGGGCCAACCTGTGCGCACGGATTTCAACATCACCGATACTGGTCTCGTTTCAGTGAATGGCAACTGGTCCCGCGCCGCGACCGTGTATCAGACTCCGATTCAGTTCAGCGCAGTGTGGGAAGAGGCGCAACTCGGACAGCTTTCCAAGGCACTCAGCGGAGAGGACCGGGGCTGGCGGGGCACGGTGAATGTTTCCGTCAATGGGGTGGGGACTCCTTCCAGGCTGGCGGTGGTGGCCGGCTTGTCGGTGCGCGATTTCCGACGCTATGACATTTCGGAAAATACGCGCGTCGATGTGAGCAGCGACTGCAAAGGAATCGTCAATGCACAGGAACGAAGCGTTGCGCAGGTGCTCTGTCAGGTTCCGCTGGGGGACCGCACCGCGGAGCTTACGGGAGAAGTAACCCATCTATCTGGACCGCGCGTCTACAACCTGCAACTTGCTGCAGACCAAGTGCCGGTGGCCAGCCTGCTGGCAGTGATTCGGCGCGCGAAGAAGGATCTCCCTCCGGATCTGCAGGCAACGGGAACCTGGGGTGCGAAGTTCACCGCTCACACCAACGATTCCGGAGAAACGGAATGGGTGGGGGCAGGCCGAACAAAAGATTTTCATCTCATATCGGAGGCAAATAACACGGACCTGTCCTTCGATAGTATTCCATTCTCCTGGATGGCGACTGGAGGGAAGCGGCCCGATCGCGGCCGTCGCCCGCCCGGTGTTGGCGTACTCGCAGAGGCGACCACCGGGCACCTATCGTTCGGCCCATTTGCTGTGAAGTTGGGCCGCCCGTCTCCAATAGGGCTGCAGGGATGGATCGACCGGCAGGGGTATAGCTTCAGCTTGAGAGGCGATTCCGAGATCGGAAAGCTCATGGAGTTCGCGCGCATGTCCGGCATCCCCTCGCGCGTGGTGTCCGCCCACGGCACGGCAAAAGTGGATTTGCAAATTGCTGGGCCTTGGCGGGGATTCGCGGGTCCAGTCGCGACAGGTATCGCGGAACTCCATCAGGTAAATGCAGTCATGGGCGGAGTCAACGCACCCGTGGAAATCTCGAATGCCAAGATCACACTTACGCCGACAGAAGCCGAGGTGACGTCGCTTGCGGCGGTGCTTGCCGAAACCCTCTGGAAAGGTTCCCTCGAGATTCCGCGCGGTTGTGCGGGGACTCCGGGCTGTGAGATGACTTTCGATCTGCATGCGGATGCGCTATCGACCGAAGCTCTGCGGGACTGGCTGAGTCCGCGCGTGCCGGAACGAGCCTGGTATGAGATCTCGGTTGCGGACCCCAGCGAGCGGCCTTCGGTCCTGGCGGGAATACGCGCGTCAGGCACCGTCGCGGTCGATCACTTCTCGATCCGAAATTTTGAAGCAGACCGAGTGACTGCGAAGGCCGAACTGAATCGCGGCCTTCTGCATTTGTCCGGGCTGCGCGCGGATGTTCTGGGTGGAAAGCATTCCGGAACCTGGCACGCTGATTTCACAATCAAGCCGCCGGCATACTCGGGAACAGGCGCGTTGGAGGGCGTGTCCCTTGGGCGTGTGGCCGAACTGATGCACGATCCCTGGATCAGCGGAACCGCCAAGGCACAGTACGAGCTTGCACTTTCAGGAGCATCGTCGTCGGAGCTGGCAAACTCGGCAAAGGGGACCGTGCGCTTCGAGACCAGGGACGGCCAATTGCCCCACATCACTCTGGGCAACAAACAGGTGCTTGTACAACGCTTCCATGGAGAACTCGAGATTGGAGCTGGAGAGATCGTGCTGCACAATACGACACTGATAACCCCTGAGGCCAGCTACGCGGTCTTAGGCAAGGCGTCGTTGTCGCAAGAACTCGACTGCACACTCTCTCCACAAGATGGGCCGGCATATCGAATTGCGGGAACTCTTTCCGAGCCTAGCATCACTCCCGCGCGACGCTCGGAAACGCAGGCGGCATTGAAGCCGAAGGCCCTCCAGTAAAACTCACCTGCTGTGCGGCGGGAAAAGTTTACCGGCACTGTTTCTGTCATAATCGGGTCTTCGGCCCATGAATTTCTCCTACTCATTCTGGAGCGCGGAACTGACGCGGCGCGGGCTGTGGCCACGCTCGCACACGGCTCGGGGTGCCTGGTATTCCTTGGGACTCGGGGTCCTGCTGTTTGTTGTGCAGCAGTTCTTCGTGCTCCTGAAGGTTGGCTGGAGCGACACGCTGGGTGGCTGGGTCAGTTTCTTGAGCTTCATTTCTGCCTTTTGCTTTGCCATTCTCGGGTTCCGCTGGCTGAAGAACAAGATCCTGTGGCGGCTGCGCAACCGGCTGATTGTCACCTACGTGTTCATCGGAGTGATTCCTTCCCTGCTGCTGCTGGCGATGGGTCTCGCCACGCTGTATTTGTTCGCGGGGCAGTTTGCGAATTTCATTGTCACGTCAGAGATTCAACTGCAGCTGCAAAACGTCGAGTCGGTGAACTCGGCGATCGCCAATGAACTGGCGCTGCGCATGGAGCGAGGCGAGCCGCCCACAATTGAACTGCTGCAGAGCCTGCGTAAAACGGACGTGATCTGGAAGCACCGCGATGTATGCGCCTGGCACGGAACGAAGGCACTTCCCGTTTGCAGCGACTCCCGGGGACAGACGGCCTTCGCCCAGCCGACTTTCATCACAGGCCGGTTCAGCGAGATGGTGCGCGACCACGGCAGCCTGTACTTGCGCGCCGCGACCGTCCTGCCGGTACGCGGGGAGAAACTTACGGTGGTCTCGAGCGAGGCCCTCGATCAGGAGTTGATGCAGGAGATCGCAAACCATCTGGGCGAGATCACGCTCTATTCCGCCGGGTTGCCGTTGTCGCAGGCATCCGAGAGCAACGACATCGATATTGATTTTTCCAGCGGAGCGAAGGACAGCAAGCTTGAAGCCAACGCCAAGGCCTTGCGATCTGAGAAGAGCCAGGGCGCCGCCGGACACCCGGAAATCCCGACGGTCACCTTTACTGCGGGAACCGTTCCCGAACCAACGAGTATGCTCGACCACCAGATCACCTTCGGCACTCCGCTACCGGTGATCGAATGGGACAGCGGCAAGCGAGAGCAACGGTCGCCGCTGGTGCGCGTACAGACGCGGCCGTCCGTTTTGTACGGGCGTCTGTTTGCTGCCCTGGGGGACTTCGCCAAGGGCGTGGAGTTGATCCTGCTTGGGATTGCGATTGTTCTGGCGATCATCGAATTGCTCGCGCTGGTGATCGGCACCAGCCTGACCCGATCGATTACCGGGGCAGTCGCGCAGCTCTACAAAGCCACGCAATATATCGACCGCGGCGACTTCAGCCACCGCATCCCGGTGAAATCGAGCGATCAGCTCGCCATGCTGGCCAATTCCTTCAACAGCATGACGGCCTCCATCGAGAAGCTCATCCTCGAGCAGAAGGAAAAACAGCGCCTGGAAAACGAGCTGGTGATTGCCCAGGAAGTGCAGGCGCAGTTGTTCCCGAAGGAAGTCTCACAGCTCGAGTCGCTCGAAGTACACGGCTTCTGCCGGCCCGCGCGAACCGTGAGCGGCGACTATTACGACTTTCTTACTTTGAATTCAGAAAAAATGATCCTCGCCGCGGGCGACGTCAGCGGCAAAGGAATCTCCGCGGCTTTATTGATGGCTACCATTCACTCGGCCGTGCGCGCCTACAGCATGGAAGGTATCCCCGCCTTGCGCGAACCGGCGGCCGTCGGCGTATCAGCCAACTCGGGAATGATGCTGGCCTCTCAGTTGGACGGAGCCGAGGTTTCCCCAGCGAATCTGCTGGCTCTCTTGAACCACCAGCTCTACCAGAGCACGCCGGCGGAAAAATATGCAACGCTGTTCCTGGCCAGCTACGATGGCGGTTCGCGCAAGCTGACTTACAGCAACGGCGGCCATCTTCCACCCATCATCATCGGGTCCAATGGAAGCATTCGCCGGCTCGATCAGGGCGGAACGGTCGTGGGCCTCTTCGATAATCTCTCCTTCGACGAAGCGACGGTCCATCTGGAAAAAGACGACATCTTCCTCGCCTACAGCGACGGGGTCACGGAGCCGGAAAATGACTTTGGAGAATTCGGAGAGCAGCGCCTTGTCGACTTGGTCCGCGAGAACCGCGAGCTACCACTGGAACAGATCACGAGTCTGGTGACCGCGGCAGTGGATGACTGGATCGGTGACCAGGAACAACCGGACGACATCACGCTGGTGCTGGCGCGCGCGCGGTAATCGAACCGGCGCCCCAGTACTCCGTTTCAAGGCAGAGAGGTTTTCCCGGGAAACCGAGAACCGAGAATTGACTCTAAAGTTGGGGCGGGAGGGCGGCGTCGAACCGCCATCTCCGGGATGGTCTCCCGGCGCATTACCGAATGCTATGCTACCCCCGCACGTCGAAGCAGTTCATCACGCTGCCAGCCGCGGTCATGCAGGGCACGGCCAGCAATGGGTGACGAAATCTACAGAATCGGTACAGAACAGGACGGCTAGCAAAGCAGCGCGCACAATAAAGAACGCCGCTCAGAAGGCTGGAGGGGCGGCGCAAACGACCCAAATGTTGGCAGGGCCTGCCTTAATTCCAGAAGCAGTCGAGCCGACGATCCCACGATAGAAACGGGGCCTGCAGGAGGAGAGGTCCACTGCACGTGAGCGGACGCGGGTGCCCCACCGTCACGGAACGTGAAATCGCGCAAATCTACCTGGGGCAGAACCAGGATGAGCGCAAACAGGAACAGCTCCGAGTGAGCAGCACCCAGCGCCAACGAGACATGACAGGAAGCCAAAGTATTTGAACGGATGTCCATTGTCAATCCTGAAAATTGGCCAAGGGATTGCCCGTCAAGTGGGCGAATATATCGCCGTGCGACATTCGTGCCGGATACCTTGGTCTGCATGGAACGCATCTCGATTTGGATATGGTGCCACCTCAGCCATCCAATTCCTGCGAGGACCTCATCCTAAGGCGCAGATCAGCTTTGGGGTTTTTCGACTTTTGGGGGAACTGGGTTCCACAACGGCCCGAGATCACGTCCCATATTGTGAGGTCGCTCACTGACCGGTGTGGCTTAAATCACAGCCCGGGCCCCGGGGAGCAGCGTCTAATCGTGCCTGGACTGGCCGTCTGTTCTGCCCGTCCAGGGACCCCCAGTCCCGTTGAGGTGGCCATCATGGCAGACCATCTGGACCGTATGAAATGCCCGGTGTGCGACGGGCAGGGCGAGGTCTGGCGGTACCAACTGATTCCGTTCTTTACCGATCCGGACCCCAAGGCGAAAATTGATTCCTTGCTGGGCAATACCAATGCCGCGGAGGAAGACACAGTGGAGGTGGCGCAAGCGCCGGCCTCGCAGCCGCGCAATTTTCAAGAAGATGTGCACAGTTGGAATCCGCAGCTTCCCATGTGGCGGAGAAGCCCAAAAGAGTGAAGCCCATCCCGCCCTACACAGTTCCTCTTGCGAAGTCGCAAGGTGTAGATTTACTCTCCACAGTCCTAATCAATAGAGGAGGTTTACCGATATGAGTGCAGGTGCGCTTACGCCGACCGATACCCGTGTGTCGGGCGACTACATTGAGCAGGTCCTGGCCCAGGTGCAGGCCAAGAATCCTGCTGAACCGGAGTTCCACCAGGCTGTCCAGGAAGTGTTCGACTCTCTGCGGCTCGTTCTCCACAAGCATCCCGAGTATCGCGAAGCCAGGATCCTCGAGCGCATCGTCGAGCCCGAGCGCGTCGTTATGTTCCGCGTTCCCTGGTTCGACGATCAGGGCAAAATCCACGTCAACCGCGGGTTCCGCATTGAGATGAACAGCGCCATCGGCCCATATAAGGGCGGGCTGCGGTTCCATCCTTCGGTCACTCTCGGCATCTTGAAGTTCCTGGCGTTTGAGCAAGTATTCAAGAACTCGCTGACCACGCTCCCCATGGGTGGCGGCAAGGGCGGGTCGGATTTCGATCCCAAGGGCAAGAGCGACCACGAAGTGATGCGGTTCTGCCAGAGCTTCATGACTGAACTGCAACGCCACATCGGACCCGACACCGACGTTCCGGCTGGGGATATCGGCGTGGGCGGACGCGAGATCGGCTTCCTGTTCGGCCAGTACAAGCGGCTGCGGAACGAATTCACGGGCGTCCTCACCGGCAAGGGCCTGAATTGGGGCGGCTCGTTGATTCGTCCCGAAGCGACCGGTTATGGCTGCGTGTACTTTGCGGCTGAGATGCTGAAGACGAAGAAAGAGACGCTCGAAGGCAAGCTCTGCCTGGTTTCGGGCAGCGGCAACGTTTCGCAGTACACGGTCGAGAAACTGCTCGACCTGGGCGCGAAGCCAATGACGGTTTCTGATTCGAACGGCGTCATCTGCGATCCCGATGGCATCGACCGCGAGAAGCTCGCCTACATCATCGAACTCAAGAACGTGCGCCGCGGCCGCATCCGCGAGTACGCCGACAAGTTCAAAAAGGCGATTTTCATGCCCACCGAGCTCAAGTCGGACCACAACCCGCTCTGGAACATCAAAGCCGACTGCGCATTCCCGAGCGCGACCCAGAACGAAATCAACGCCAAGGACGCCGCCAATCTGATCAAGAGTGGCGTGAAGGTTGTGGCGGAGGGCGCGAACATGCCGAGCACGCTGGAAGCGACCAAGCTGTTCCTGGAGAACAAGATTCTCTATGGACCGGCGAAGGCCGCGAATGCGGGCGGCGTGGCGACTTCAGGCCTCGAGATGGCACAGAACAGCGCGCGGTTGAGCTGGACGCGCACCGAAGTGGACGATCGTCTGCACAAGATCATGATCGCCATCCACGACAACTGCTACCGGACGGCCGAAAAGTACGGCACCCCCGGCAACCTGGTCAACGGCGCCAACATTGGCGGCTTCCTGAAAGTGGCCGACTCGATGCTGGACCAGGGACTGGTTTAAAGTCGTTCTTGGAAACAACTCGGCAGGCGGGGTGGACGAATTCCTCCCCGCCTGTTTTCATAAGTACGCGAGATCCGAGTTCCCCATGACCACCCGACCGGCACTGGACGCGGGCATCGACGCACAGAGGCTCTTCGAAGGCTTCGAGAACCTCATGCCTTTCCGCGTGCGCGACATCTTGCTGGTCTCGAGCCTCTACGATTCCTTCATTCTGAAAGAAGACGGCCGCCTCAACGAATTGCTGGTCGGGGAGTCCGTCGAAATGAACCTGCAGCAGATCCCCAGCATCACCCAGGTTTCAAACGGTGCGGAAGCTCTGGCCCTGTTGCGCTCGCAGCCGCGATTCAATCTCGTCGTTGCCAACCTTGAAGTCGGCGACATGGATGCCGCGCGGCTCGCTCACGAAATCAAGGCTGCGGGACTGGACATCCCGGTGGTAGTGCTGGCCTACGACTACCGAGAGTTGAAGAACTTTGTCGCGCGCAATACACATCGAGATGTCGAGCGCGTTTTCCTCTGGCAAGGCAACGTGCGGATGCTGATCGCCATCGTGAAGCTGGTGGAAGACACGCGCAACGCTTCTGCCGACACCGCCGGGATCGGCGTGCCCGTCATTCTGGTGGTGGAGGACAACATCCGCTACTACTCGTCATTTCTACCCGTCATATACACCGAGCTGATTTCGCAGACGCGGCGGGTCATTCGGGAGGGGATGAACGTTGCCCACCGGCTCATGCGCATGCGCGCGCGGCCGAAAATCCTGCTGGCGACGAGCTACGAGGAAGCGGAACGGCTGGCCCTGCGCTATCGCGACTACTTGCTGGGTGTGGTGTCCGATGTCGAGTTCCCACGCGGCGGTCAGCTGAGTGTCGACGCAGGTTTCGACCTCGCCCACTTGATCCGGAGTGAGGTCCCGGATGTTCCCATCGTGCTGCAGTCGAGCCGGACGCAATTCCGCGAACGTGCTTTTGCGGAAGGCCTCTCGTTCCTGCGCAAGCGCTCGCCCACACTGCTGGCAGATCTGCACCAGGTCCTGATGGAGGAATTCGGGTTTGGGGATTTCGTTTTCCGCCTGCCGGACAGGTCGGAAGTCGCGCGGGCCAGTGACCTGGGCGGGCTGGAGACGATGCTGCAGGAAGTCCCCGCCGAAAGCATTACTTATCACGCGCAGAGCAACCACTTCTCGCACTGGCTCATGGCGCGCACTGAGTTTGCCCTGGCGCAGAAACTGCGTCCGCGCAAGGTTTCTGATTTCACGAGCGCCGAGCACCTGCGGCAAAACCTGATTGATTCCATCGCTGACTATCGCAGCGAGCAGAGCGAGGTGTTGATCGCCGACTTCAGCCTGGCGGCCTTGGCATCGTCGGACGCTTACTTCCTTCGCATCGGGGTGGGATCGCTGGGCGGCAAGGCGCGCGGCCTGGCCTTCATGCGTCACCTGTTGCGTCGGCACCGACTCTGGCGGCACTTTCCGGAGGTTCAAGTCTCGGTTCCACCGGCTGTGGTGCTGGCTACCGATGTTTTCGACCGCTTCCTCCAGGAAAATGATCTTGCCAATTTTGCATTGAATTGCGCCGACGACGCGGAGATCAAGCGCAGATTTCTGGAAGCATCGCTTCCGCCGGCGGTTCGCGACAGCCTTCTGGAGCTTTTGGGCGAGATGCATTACCCGATTGCAGTGCGTTCTTCGAGTTTGCTCGAGGACTCCCAATATCAGCCGTTCACCGGCGTCTACGAAACCTTCATGCTGGCCAATCATCACCCGGAGCTGTCGGTGCGTCTGGATCAACTGATGGAGGCGATCAAGCGAGTGTATGCCTCCACCTTCAGCCAGCATGCCAAGGCCTATGTACGGGCGACTCCGTACCGATTGGAAGAAGAGAAGATGGCGGTGATCCTGCAACAGGTGGTAGGCGCGAAGCACGGGGATCGCTACTACCCAGACTTTTCGGGCGTGGCGCGCTCGTATAATTTCTATCCCGTCCCGCCGATGCAGTACCGCGACGGTATTGCAGCGGTGGCGCTGGGGTTGGGACGCGCAGTGGTGGACGGCGGGAGGTGCCTGTCATTTTGCCCGCGATATCCGCGGAATATTCTGCAATTCTCATCGGTGGAAGACATCCTGGCGAATTCCCAATCGGATTTCTGGGCGCTGGAACTGAACCATCTGCAAGGCGCTGACGGTGAGGCAGAAGCAAACCTGCGCGAGGTGCGTTTCGGGCTCGATGTAGCCGAGCGGGATGGCACGCTGTATTCAGTATCGTCGACTTATTCCGCCGACAACCATGCGGTCTACGACGGAGTCAGCCGGCCGGGAACGCGGATCGTGAGTTTCGCGCCGGTGCTCAAGCATGAAGTGTTCCCGCTAGCGTCGCTGCTCGAGCAACTCACCAAGATCGGCGAGGATGCCTTTGGGCGCCCGGTGGAGATCGAGTTTGCCGTGCGCCTGCCGCAGAGGCCGCAGGATCCCGCCGATTTTGGGTTTCTGCAGATCCGGCCGTTGGTGCTCTCGCGCGAGGGCGAAGAGCTCAGGTTGGATGACGTCGATCCGGCGCGGGTGATCTGCCAGAGTTCGAAGGTTCTCGGCAACGGCCGGATTGAAGACCTACGAGATGCAATCGTCGTCGACTTCCATCGCTTTGAGAGGGCGAAAAGCAAAGAAGTAGCGCAGGACGTCGCTCACTTCAACAAGCTTCTAAGCAGCCAGAACCGGCCTTATCTGCTGATCGGCGTGGGTCGTTGGGGCTCGACGGAGCCTTGGCTCGGCATCCCGGTCGAATGGGACGAAATTGCAGGAGCGCGAGTGATCGTCGAAGCTGGCTTCCGGGATTTTCGCGTCATTCCATCCCAGGGCAGCCACTTCTTTCAGAACCTGACGGCGTTCCAAGTTGGATATTTCACCGTGAATCCGGACGCGGGCGAGGGGTCGGTGGATTGGCAGTGGCTGACGGAAGTGCCGGCGCTCGACGAGCAAGGTTGCGTGAGACACTTGCGGTTCCCAGCCCCGCTGACGGTCATCATGAACGGTCGCACCAGCCAGGGATTGATCTTCAAGCCGGAAATGCCTCGGTAGTCCACTGTCACCCACGTTACCGATCCGTGATCCCGCTCGCACTTGCCCGTGACCCCCATCACAGCCCAGCCGGTCACCCTTTGGCCACAATCAAGTTGTGTTCAAAATCGTTCACGCAGCCTTCATTGCCCCTGGAATCAAACGGTTAACCATCGAAGCTCCTCGCATCGCCCGCAAACAAAAGCCGGGACAGTTTGTCATTTTGCGGTTGTATGAGCGGGGCGAGCGGATCCCGCTGACCATCGAACGATCGGACCCGGAACGCGGGATCATCAGCATCGTGGTGCAATCCGCTGGAAAGACCACCCACCTGCTGAACAGGTTCGAAACGGGTGATGGCATCCTCGACGTGGTCGGCCCGCTGGGCAAGCCTTCAGAAATCGCGAAGTTTGGCACGGTCGTGGTGATGGGTGGGGGCGTGGGCACGGCCATGGCGTATCCCACAGCAGCTGCGCTCAAGAAAGCCGGGAACCGTGTGATCTCGATCGTCGGCGCGCGCAATAAGGAACTCGTCATCCTGGAGCGCGAGATGGGCGAGGTCAGCGACGCACTGCTGATTACGACCGACGATGGCAGCTATGCTGACAAAGGCTTCGTCACCGACAAACTAAAACAACTCATCAATTTCGGAACGCGCATCGACCTCGTGTTCGCCGTCGGACCGATCCCAATGATGAAGGCGGTTGCGGATGTGACGCGCGACGCTCACATTCGGACCATTGTGAGCCTGAATCCCATCATGATCGACGGCACCGGGATGTGCGGGGGCTGCCGTGTGTTGATCGACAGCAAGAGTGAATTCGCTTGCGTGGACGGCCCCGAATTCGATGCTCACCGGGTGAACTTCGACGTACTCATCCAGCGCAATGCGATGTACCGAGAAGCAGAGCGGCGCTCAATGGAAGAATTTCGGCACGAAACCGAATGCAGACGCGGCTCGGCCGAAAAGGAACATGAATCGTACGCTGTCTCGGGAGGCCGCCGATGAGCCCAGTCAAGAGTCCCTCGCTGAATCCCCTGCCCCTGAAACAACGGATGACGGTCCCTCGGCAGCATATGCCGGAGCAGCTTGCTCAGATACGCGCCACTAACTTCACCGAAGTCAATCTGGGATATTCCGCCGAACTGGCGAAGCAAGAAGCGGTGCGCTGCCTGGAGTGCGCGAAGCCGGCCTGCACGGATCAGTGCCCGGTCGGCGTGAAAGTCAAGGAATTTGTGCAGCTCATCGTGGCCGGAGATTTCCTCGCCGCAGCCGCCAAGATCCGCGAAGACAACGTGCTGCCCACCATCACCGGCCGTGTCTGCCCGCAGGAGGATCACTGCGAGGGTGGCTGCCTGATGGGGAAGAAGGTGCAGTCGCTCGGCATCGGATACCTGGAGCGCTTCGTCGCCGATTACGAACAGCAGCACCTGGACTTCAGCAAGATCCAGAAAGCTCCACCGACGGGAAAGAAAATCGCCATCGTGGGCAGCGGGCCCTCCGGCCTGACCGCGGCGGGCGATCTCGTGCAGAGAGGCCACCAGGTCCACGTGTTCGAAGCGCTGCACGAAATCGGCGGAGTGCTGGTGTACGGCATTCCCGAATTTCGCCTGCCCAAGCAGATCATCCGCGAGCAGGTCGACTATATGCGCGCGATGGGCGTGGAATTCGAAACGGATGTGGTGGTCGGCCGCACCGTCACCATCGATGAATTGATGACCGAGGAAGGCTACGACGCAATGTTCATTGGCACGGGCGCCGGGCTGCCGCAATTCATGGGAATTCCGGGTGAGCACCTGAATGGCGTTTACTCGGCAAATGAGTTTCTGACGCGAATCAACCTGATGCATGCTTATGAATTCCCCCGCTACGACGAGCCCATGGTCGATCTCGTCGGCAAGAACGTGGCGGTGATCGGCGGCGGCAATACAGCGCTCGACGCAATCCGATCTGCGCTTCGACTGGGCGCAGGCAAAGCCTTCGTGCTGTATCGCCGCAGTGAAGCCGAAATGCCGGCTCGAAAGGAAGAAGTGAAGCACGCGAAGCAAGAAGGCATTGACCTCCAGGTTCTGACTGCGCCCGTGGAATTTCTCTCCCACGAAACAGGCTGGCTGCGTGCAGCACGTTGCGTGCGCATGGAACCAGGCGAACCGGATAGCCCTGGAAGGAGACGTCCGGTGCCGATTGCGGAATCGGAGTTTGATCTCCCGTTGTCGGTGGCGGTCATGGCAATTGGGACCAGTGCCAATCCGATCGTGCCGAGCACGACGCCAGGCCTCGAGACGAATAAGCGCGGCTATATCAACGCAAATCCCGACACCCAGCGCACCTCCCGCCAGGGCGTGTTCGCCGGAGGCGACATCGTAACCGGCAGTGCGACCGTGATTCTGGCTATGGGAGCCGGACGGCGGGCCGCGGCTTCCATACACGAGTACCTGACTTCCGGGGTTTGGTGAAGCAAGCTGCTCTCTGGCGGCGAGATGGAAATTCGACTTACGAGGTGCACATGCGCGACACGTTGTGTTTCTCCATGTTCGACCCGCTGTTCTCCGATGCTCCTTCCCGCTGCGATCTGTGCGAAAACAAGCCGTCAGTGTTCCAGTTTCGTAGTGCGACCAGCGATTCAGAGGCCCGACCGGCGAAAGGGTTCTGTTGCGCGGAGTGTGCATCCCTGCTGCTAGGCCGTCTCGAGCGGGCGGAATCGCTCGTGTGGGCAGAGGAGGAAGCTTCGGTGAAAGCGGAAGGCGCGGACGCTTCGGAGCTGCACAGGCGCCGGGTGACAACTTTTGGGATCAAGTGAAGGGCAAGACAGTTTGCGTTGAAGAGAAGAGGCAGCTTTCCAGTGAACGCCGCCCACTTCATCAGGAGGACCTTGCTTCTCTTTGATCGAATGCACTGATCCTATTTTGCGGACCGCTCTTCCACTAGATCACCAAGGATCGTATCCGGCCCTCGATAAACCGGCCAGATCTATTCCACAAGTCCCTGACGCACCCCGTGGATGAAATCCGTGTAGGCAGGAGTGTGGCCCGCTTGCCGAACATCGGCGGCAATCTGCCCGCGGTGATAAGCGGAATGCATGAACACATGCGTCAGGATGTCGGCCGCAGAATTGGTCCATGGCTCGCCCTTGCTGTTCTTGTAGCTGACGGACTGTTCAAGCTGCGGGCGCGCGGCAAAGAAGTCCCGCCAAGTCACGCTCAGTTTTCCGCACTCGTCTTCGCATCGATCGAGAGACAGATCGGGCCAGACCGAAAACGGAGCAGTTTCGTAACGCAACCGGGCAAGCCAGAGATATTCGGCTGCCACAATGTGGGCGAGCCACTTCAGAGAGTTTGCCGGAGGGCTGCCGCATCCGCGCAGAGCGCGGGCCACCTCGCGATTAGCCCAGCCATCGTAGCTGGCTAGTTGCCGGTAGTGCTCCATCATTTGCATTGGTGTTCGACGACGCTGAAGCTCATGCGGCCGACAAAGGTTAATTCTTACCACCTGATTTCGCGATCTGCTCGATCTGCTTCACGTGATTCGTGTCGTGACCAGCGAACAGGCGGACGATGTGGGCCACCGTTTCCTTTCCGCGCTCGGAATGCATGCCGTGATTCTTCCAGAGCTGACGAGGCACCGATTCGAGCAGCGCCAGATTGTTGTCCCGCAACACGCGAAACATCTTGAGCGACTGCTTTGGCTCGCGGTCGGCATAGCGGAAGGTTTGAGCCCATGCTTCCTGATCGAATCCCTGAATGGCTGTGCCGTTGTTGGCAAGGATCGAACGCAGCCGCCAGCCGGCGACCAGCTCCGCATCGGCGAGGTGAGCAAGAATCTCGGCGATGGACCACTTGTCTTTGCCCGGCCGCCGCCGAAGCGCCTTCTTGCTCAGGCGTGAGATTGCCTTTTCGATCTTCTTCGCCGTATTTTTTTGAACTTTCAGCGGGTCCTTGCCTTCGACGTTCCCGAGGATCCGATTTACATACTGCTCCACAGTTTCAGCCATGCCGAATGCCCTCTCTGGCAAGTAGTTTCAAATGATGGCAAATCATAAACCATCCTTGTGTCTTGGGGCTCAAACGGGCTGGAAGTAACACTCCTTTTACAATTAAGGTTTAGAATCTACATTTTGTAGTGTGCGTGTTAACCTGCCCGAAAAGAGAGCCTCTGCTTGACTGGCCCCCGCGGCGAGAAACCCGGACCCGAAAAAACTCCCCGCAAGATTGCTCGCCCGAAAGCCTCCGCAAAAGCCTCCGCCAGCAAAACCAGGGCGGGTGAAACCCAATCCGAACTGATGCGCATGGCCCTAAAGGCGTGTCTTATCGCGCGGGATGCGACCTTCAATGTGCAGGATCTGCTGACGAATTCCTCGCGCATGGCATTTCTGGCAATCCGCGACTGCGAAAAAGAACTGGATCAGATCGAGCGACAGATCGATGAACAACTCCCAGGAGCCATTACCCGGGTGAATGAACGCAAAGCCCGCCAGCTGCTGGCTTGCTTGAAATGCATCACGGACCTGGAGCGCATCGGCGACCTGGTGATGGGGGTCGCGCAGCGCGTGCAAGCCCGTAGCGGACAGTTGCCTCCGGCTGATGTCCGTCACCTCATCCAGATGTCAGCCGTTCTGCACGACATGCTGAACGACATCCATCGCGGTTTCGTTTCGCTGGATATTGAGAATGCCCGCCAAGTCCTGCGCATGGATGCGGAACTGGACCGCATCTGCCACGCCATGTTCCAGCGCCATCTTACCGACAACAACCGGGAGAAGGACTCGCTCGGCTTTGATGTTCTGCTGATGGCGCAGGCGTTGGAGCGGTCGGGAGACCACGCCAAGAACCTGGCCGAAGAGCTGTACGGTTTGATCGAAGGTCACACGCTGCGGCACTTGCCCAAACGAGTTGTGTCACCCTGACCTGGCAAGCCCAGTTGCCTCTTCCACTTCGCTTTGCGGTGCCCACCGCTGTGCAAATTAACCAATCGTTAACAGAGGCGAAACGCCCTCGCAACATTTCCCGTCTACAGTCCAAGGGCATTGCTCAACTCAGCTTGAGACATGGCGTTTGGGGCAAATTCAACCTTATCGGTTTACGATGCAACCAAGGACCGCAGTCTCCCCACCTCCTGCGCGAACAACCGAGAAGCGCCATCGGATTTTTGTGGTTGAAGACGAAGAGGACATCGCCCGCCTGATCCGCCATAACCTGGAAGGGGCCGACTACGAAGTCGAGGTGTTCGGCAGCGGCTCCGGGGTGGTCGAGCAGGGGTTGCTGGAACCACCATCCCTCTTCCTGCTAGACGTCATGCTGCCGGGAATGGATGGCTTTGACCTTTGCCGCCAAATCCGGGGCGCAGAATCGCTCGCCAAAATACCCGTCATTTTCCTGACTGCCAAGACCGCGGAAGCAGACCGCGTGAAAGGACTGGAACTGGGCGGCGATGACTACATCACCAAGCCGTTCAGTCCGCGCGAACTGGTGGCCAGAGTGCGCACCGTGCTGCGCAGCCTGCGGGAAACTCCCGCGGCGAACGTTCTCAAAGTGGGGGAGCTCGAGGTCGATGGCTCCTCCATGACGGTTCGCATCGAAGGCCGCACCGTGCTGACGACGGTTCGCGAATTCCGGCTGCTCGAATATTTGGCCGCGCATCGAGGGCGAGTCTTCACGCGCGATCAACTGCTTGATGCGGTGTGGAAAGAGACGGCATTCGTCACACCTCGCTCGGTGGACGTTTACGTTCGCAGACTGCGCGAGAAGATTGAATCCGACCCGCGGCATCCCCGCTACCTGAAAACGCTGCGTGGGATCGGCTACCGACTCGAAAGTCCGAAGTGATCGGGCAGAGGGTCGGAGAGGCTCGGGATTTAGGCTTCCCGCGTCGCGTCCCCCCATATCGGTGACCAGTCACTGAGCGAGCGACAAGCGGCGCTTTGTTATAATCGAAGGGCTCGGGCGGCGCTATCGTCTAGGGGTTAGGACGGAAGATTCTCAATCTTCAAACCCGGGTTCGATTCCCGGTAGCGCTACCAGCTATCATCCGCTAAGCCGCTTAATTTCAGCGGCTTTTCTATTTGCCCGAAAGCCCTACTGACTCGCCCTAGCGTGAGCTAATTGCCCCTGTCAGCGCGTTCTTCGGATCAATTCAGACCAATTCAGACTGCCTTCATGGAGTTCTCCAACGACAGGCCTCAAGATGCACCAATCGGCGCAACGAGTTTGGAATTATGCGCTAGAGCAATGACGCTGGCCGCAATCCCAAGCTAACCTTCCAACCAGTGAAGTGCCCGTACTGTGGCCAGGAAATCGGAACCCCCATTGCTACCCTCGCGGATGAATCCTTCTTGTTGCGTACCCGGTGCGAGAAATGCGGCAAGGAATTTCTGATCGTCGAGGCGTTCCGATGACCGACGAGCGGTACTCAAAGCATAATCCCCCACGACCGTGAGTTTGGGTGGATGGTGGAGGCGGCCGTCGTCACGAGGCAATGACGCATGAAGGGGCTCCATGGTTCTAAAGCTGGATGTGTCTAGAGCTAAAGGGATCGCGGTCATTCGATGCCGTGGCCGGATTGTCTTTGGTGAAGAAGCGGACG
>Ga0306920_100000648_pt1 | contig 41044 bp, 36 predicted proteins | sample flu12Cox44000170_FD_204666 | JGI IMG/M metagenome (GOLD analysis project Ga0306920, IMG submission 204666) | Lab enrichment of tropical soil microbial communities from Luquillo Experimental Forest, Puerto Rico - flux4day.12C.oxic.44.000.170 (v2)... | ecosystem: Environmental > Terrestrial >... | reverse complement strand
CATGTTGACGACGTCCTGGACGAGCCTGATTACAGGATGTCGGAGGCAGCAAGGATTGGCGGTATCCGCACGATGCTTGGCGTTCCGCTGTTGCGGGAAGGCATGCCGATCGGCGTCATCGTTTTGCAACGCAAGGCCGTTCGGCCCTTTACGGACAAGCAGATCGAGCTGGTCACGACATTTGCCGATCAGGCGGTGATCGCGATTGAGAACGTCCGCCTGTTCGACGAGGTGCGAGCGCGCACGCGCGAATTGAGCGAATCGCTAGAGCAGCAAACTGCGAGCGCCGAGATTCTCAAGGTCATTAGCCGTTCTGTCTTCAACCTACAGCCGGTCCTGGAAACAGTCATTGAGAATGCTTGCCGCCTGTGCGCGGCGGATAAAGGTTTTATCTATCGCGTCCATGGGGACTCCGGCCACTTTGCGGAGGCGTACAACGCCAGCCCCGAACTTCTGAAGCTTCTCGCACGGACGCCGGTCCGTCGCGCTCGCAATAGTGTTACCGGTAGAGTTCTGCTGGAACGCCGGACGATTCACGTTGAAGACGTCCAAGCCGATCCTGAGTATGCGTTTGTGGAAAAAGTAGGCGTCCGAACAACCCTTGGAGTTCCGATGCTGCGGGACGGCTCCCTGCTCGGCGTTATTATCATTTATAGGGAGGAAGTTCGACCCTTCACTGCCCGCCAAATCGAGCTGGTTGAGACGTTCGCCGATCAGGCGGTGATCGCGATCGAGAACGTCCGTCTGTTCGACGAAATCCAGGAAAAGAGCCGCCAGCTTGCGACGGCGAGCCAGCACAAGTCGCAGTTCCTCGCCAATATGAGCCACGAGTTGCGCACGCCGCTCAACGCCATCATCGGCGTCAGCGAGATGCTGCGGGAGGATGCGGAGGCGCTAAAGCAGGACACCGAGCCGCTCGACCGCGTGCTCGGCGCGGCACGTCACCTGCTCGCCCTTATCAATGATATTCTCGATCTCTCCAAGATCGAGGCTGGCCGGATGGAGCTTCACCTCGAAACGTTCCCGCTTGTGCCCGTGATCAAGGACGTGACAAAGACGATCGAGCCGATGGCGACGAAGAACGGGAACCGCCTCATCATCGATTGCCCTGCGGACCTTGGCACGATCCACGCCGACCAGACCCGCTTTCGACAATCGCTGCTCAACCTGGCGAGCAACGCCAACAAGTTCACCGAGAAAGGGACTGTCACCATCGCCGCTCACCAAGGACGGGAGAGCGGCCGCGACTGGGTCACGCTCGCGGTTACCGACACCGGCATCGGCATGACGACAGAGCAGATGGGCAAGCTGTTTCAGGAATTTTCCCAGGCTTCCTCGACCACAGCGAGCAAATACGGCGGCACGGGCCTTGGGCTCGCCATAAGCCGGCGTTTCTGTCAAATGATGGGCGGCGATATTACGGTCGAGAGCGAGCCCGGTCGCGGTTCGACATTCACAATCCGGCTGCCGAGAATTGTGGAAGCTCCGAAGGAACTGGTGGCTGTCAATCCGGCTCCTACAAGAGAGACAGCGCTGAAACCTCGTTAGGCCCCTGGGACCGCCTTTCCGAGTATGACGTAGCCGCAGATCGCGCGAGCATGGCAACCTACATCCGACGGCGAGAATTCGTAACCACGCTAAGCAGCGCAGCAGCCGCGTGGCCGCTCGTTGCTCACGCGCAGCAGCTCGACCGCCCAAAGCGGATCGGCATGCTCATGAATTTGGACGCGCACGATGCGGAATCACATGCCCGCCTAGAGGCGTTCCTGCAGGAACTGGATCAGTTCGGCTGGATCGAGGGCGGCAATGTGCGGATCCACGCCCGATGGGGTGCCGGCGATGTCGACAGCTTTCGCAGATACGCGGCGGAATTGGTCGCCCTCGCGCCGGATGTCATCTTGGCCGCCAGCACCCCGGCCTTGGGGCCGCTGCAATCGGCAACCCGCACCGTGCCCATCGTGTTCGTACAGGTCGCCGATCCAGTCGGTGGCGGCTTTGTCGAAAGCCTGGGGCGGCCGGGCGGCAACATGACCGGATTTGCAGTGTTTGACTACAGTGTCAGCGGCAAATGGCTTGAGCTGCTCAAGCAGGTTTTCCCCGGCGTGACCAGAGCGGTAGTCCTTCGGGAGCCCGGCACAGCCTACGGGAGCGGACAGTTTGGTGCCATCCAGACCGCGGCGCTGTCGCTCGGAGTCGAGTTGAGCCAGCTCAGTGTGCGCGACACCGGGGAGATCGAGCACGGCTTCAACACATTCGCGAGCGGGTCGAATCGCGGCCTGATCGTAACTGCAAGCACATTTACGGCGGTGCATCGCGACGTGATCACTATGCTTGCGGCCCAGCACCATCTGCCGGCGGTCTACCCCTTTCGCTATTTCATCACTAGCGGAGGGCTGCTGTCCTACGGGCCTGACTCGATCGGCCCGTTTCGGCAAGCAGCCGGGTACGTTGATCGCATTCTCAAGGGCGAGAAGCCGGCCGACCTGCCGGTTCAGACGCCGACCAAGTACGAGCTGGTGATCAACCTCAAGACCGCCAAGGCGCTCGACCTGGAGGTGCCGCGATCGCTGCTCGCCCGCGCCGATGAGGTGATTGAGTGAGGCGCCGCGAGTTCATCACGCTGCTCGGAGGAGCGGCGGCATGGCCGGTCGCCGCGCGCGCGCAGCAGGGCGCGATGCCGGTGGTCGGGTTCCTCCACCATGCTTCGCCGGCCGCGGCCGCGGGGCTTAACGCGGCATTTCGGCAAGGCCTCAAGGAAGCAGGATTTGTCGAAGGCCAAAACGTGCAGATCGAATACCGGTGGGCGGAAGAGCACCTCGATCGGTTGCCGGAATTGGCGGCCGATCTGGTTCGCCGCCAGGTGGCCGTGATCCTCGCGAATACGCTGACGATGCTGACGGCCAAGGCGGCGACCGCCACGATACCAATCGTGTTCGTGAGCGCCGACGACCCAGTCGCGCTCGGTCTGGTCGCCAGCTTCAACCGGCCCGGCGGCAATGCTACCGGCGTCTACTTCCTGATCGCCGCCCTAGAAGGAAAGCGGATCGAGTTGTTGCATGAGCTCGTGCCGAACGCGGGTACGATCTCTCTGCTCGTGGATCCAAATCTCCCGAGCGTCGAAAGCCAGTCGCGCCAGATGCAGCAGGCGGCGCGTTCGCTCGGCCTCAATCCTCTTGTCCTGAAGGCCGGCAGCCCGGGCGACATCGATGCCGCCTTCGCAACGTTTGTTCGCGAGCGGGCCGACGCGCTGGCCGTTGCCGCGACCGGGTTCTTCTTCTTCCATCGCGAGCAATTGGTCGCGCTGGCGGCGCGCCACCGGCTGCCCGTCGTCTATCCCTGGCGCGACGCCGTCACCGCCGGCGGCTTGATGAGCTATGGCGCGAGCCCGTTCGATGCCTATCGGCAAGCCGGTATCTATGTCGGCGGGATCTTGAAAGGCGAGAAGCCGGCCGACCTGCCGGTGCAGCAGTCAGTGAAGGTCGAGCTGGTGATCAACCTCAAGACCGCCAAGGCGCTCGGGCTCACCTTCCCGATCACGCTGCTCGGCCGCGCCGATGAGGTCATCGAATAATCGCGCCGTTTGCTGCATCTGCTCACTTCCGGTTATGGCACTGGGACGACGAACCTGAATGTCCGCTTTCATGGAGAGTATCGGAGGGTAAGCGGACCATGGCAGACCACGCGATCAAAGCGTGATATCGTCCCCCATCGCTTCGGGGTGTGCTGGACTTAGACCATGAGTCCCGAGCAGGTTAACCTGATTACTCAGTCATTCGACGAGATGTGGCCCATTCGGCGAAATCTGGCCGCTAAATTCTATGCCCGATTTTTTGAAAATGCCCCTGACGCGCAACGCCTGTTTCCTACTGACATGGAGAGACAGTATCTCAAGTTGATGGATACCATCGCAGCCATCGTTGGTGCACTCAATAATCATACCCTGTTCCAATCAATCATAGCTCATACAGCCCGTCAGCATGCGCGGTTCGGAGTAACTGCGTCGCAGCTTTCTGCATTTGGTGAAGCACTGATATGGGCCCTGGAGCAGCAGTTTGGCTCCGCGTTCACTTCGGAGATGAGACGTGCTTGGATTGAGCTATATGACGATGTGCAAAGCGAAATGCTAAATGCTGCAAAAACTACAATCTGATGGGTTTATGAGTGAGAAAAAGGCAACCGCACCTACGCACATGCGCAGGACCGGCATTTTCGCTCTGTGCGCCGCGCTCGCACCACAGGTCGCCGGTTCCTACGGTGTTCGGCTGAGTGCGATCCCGGAAGCATACTGGGGAACTTGGGTGCCCGCCGCGGAAATCTGCCAGGATGCGGACAAATCGGCCATCGCCCTTTCGGCCAAGGCGTACGTCACCTCGGCGATGCGCTGCGCCGTAGAATATGTGGCAGAAACAGCAAGCCCGAAGGGCCCTATCTACTCCGCGCGGTTGCAATGCTCCAACCCGGCGGGGCAGGCGCCAAAAAAAGTCGCTAATCTCATCATCCGGCCGGGGGGCGCCAACCAGATTTCGATGGGCACGACGTTCGACAGCCGGAGCCTTATCAACGCTGTTCCGCAAGCGGCGAGGTGCGCAGGCCGTAAAGCTTCCGCTGCTATGCGTGACGGCACTCTTAGCTCACGAACGCTAGGAAAATGATTAAGGCAGTCAGCCGCCGACCTAGACCTGGAGCTTCGCCAACCTTCGCCGCCCCGCTCTGCTCAATCTGCTGATCGCCTCCAGAGCGATTCGAAGCTTTGCCAGACTTTGTGCATACACAGGGGGCTGCAAGCAGTGAGATTGCTGCAAATGCTGATACGAATTTTCTCACTTCAGCGATCCCCCTCCAATCACGTACCATGGCTATTTGATATCCCCTTGGGGGCATTGTGGGCTCAAATTCTCAAATTAGCGAGGTACAAAGTGCTATGGCATGAAGTCACCGATCTTTGCTCAACAGCTGTAGTTCTTTGGCACGATGGGCTGTTGCGTTTAGAATGCATTCGCTAGCGGCGATTCTTGCGGCGGACCCGCCTTCCGGATCAGCGTAGAACCCGCAATTCGTATCCCGAAATCTGATCCAAGCACGCTCTGCCTCAGCCAACGCGTTTTTTCGTTCTGTCGATAATTTCGAGATCAGCCCTTTGTAATTCTCGTTGAGACGAGCATCTTGCCGTATCGTTTCAGCAAGAATGCAATTGATCATCTCAGCCGTAACCCCGTTGGCTCTTTCCAGGCAGCTTGAATATTCTTGTGTCATTTCCCTCTCCGAGGCGACGACCACTCGGGAGCTCAACAAAAGCGCTAGTTCGATCACCATGACTTTCTTGGTGAACAATCGCGCCATATGGATGTCGCGTTTGGGCTTCGGCATCATCGTCATTTTCGGGTAACCTCAATAATGGCTGCCCTCGGGGCGATGCAAACCCTTGATGCCAACCATCGTGGCCTGCCACATGATATCCTTCTTGTGCCGCTCCGCCTACACTTGGAAATATGGGGAGCACGACGGCGGGAACTTTATGAGGTCGCGCTTACTACCTAGAACTTCCATCCAAAGGATCCTTAACCTACTCGGTGCCCTTGATCGAACCGGGATTCACAAACCCGCACTGGCACTGGAGTTCGAGGATAGGTAGTGAAACGTTTCACAACATTTCGCCGTCACAGCGATTCCGAATAAATGAAACACATAGCAGCCATGACTCAAAAGCTTGGCAACTGGACTTGGATCACCGTAGCGCAGCAGATCTTTTGGTCATCGATGCGAACAATCCTTGCGATGGCTGCGATGTTTGTGACCGGCCTGAGCGGGACTTGTGCAGCAATGAGTGACACTGAGCTTGAGCGGCTGATTACACGCGAAATAGCGCCGATGGTGGACGATGTCGCCGGCGCAGCCATTGCGGTGCGGATGGATGGGCGAACGACGTTCTTCAATTACGGCATGGCAGAGCGCGTAAACAGGCGTCCGGCAACATCAGACACGCTCTTCAACATTGCCTCTATCCGCAAGGTATTCGAGGCCACGCTGCTGGCAGAGGCCGTGAACCTAGGCGAACTCGCGCTTGCCGATCGAGTTGCCGATTACGTCCCCGAGCTGCGACAAGGAGAGTACACCAGCCGCGTAACACTGGGGCAGCTGGCGAGCCATACTTCGGGACTGTTGCTGCCCACCGACCATCCGCCCTGGCCGGACTACCATTACAGCCTGTCTCGCTTTTTGCGTGATCTCAACACTTGGACGCCGAGTGGAGGACAGGAGCCCGGCAAGCAGCACATCTATAGTCATGCTGGTTACGTGCTGTTGCAGCTGGCGCTTGAGCGTCGATTCGCCACCCCAATCGCCCAACTGCTGGAGCAGCGCATTTTCAAGCCGCTCGGACTTCTTTCGACTAGCATTCCAGCTACTGGTGTGGATGGCCGCGCGCAGCTTGAACCGGCATTCATGGCCCGGGCTGTGCAAGGCTATTCCGTGGATGGCAACCCGATCGGTGCTCCAGGCGACCAACAGGGTTTCTTCGATTTTGCTGGGACTGGTCAGATTTTTTCATCAGCGCGCGATCTCGCCATCTTTCTTGCCGCCGAGCTTGGCGAGCTCTCGATTGAACCCCCTCTGCGCGATGCCATGGCCATGACGCAGCATGGCTTTTTCGTTATGAGTCCACGCCACACTCAGGCACTCGCATGGGAGATCAACGACTACGGCGGCCCTGTCATCATCGACAAGCCGGGCGGTCTGAACAATGCGTCCGCTTATATTGGGATGGTTACAGCGAAAAAGCTCGGAATCGTAATTTTAGTCAATCGCGGGAACCAGTATCCCCATGAGGCCGCGCGTGAGCGCATCCTGCCAGTGCTGGCACAATAAGCCTTCCGCCCGGAATGTCCCAGGATGGCGAGACGTGTGCTAAGTGCCAATAGGCGACATACCCTACACACGTCGATCTAAGTATCGGACATTGCGGCACATCACATCCATGAGGAGAGTCATGACGATCCGTAATAGCTCTCGACCAATTGCGCGGGTCTTTCGGGCAACTGCTGCGCCGGGATGCCGAGATGAACTGCTGCAAAGATTTCACTCCTCGTCTGCGGCTCTGGTCAGCAGCAAGGCGGGGTGCCTTAAATATCGAATCCTCGAGCCCGTAGACGCCTCGGCGCCCGAAGTTGTATTCGAGTCGATCTGGCGGGACCTCGACGCGGTCAAGGTGGCGTTTGGCGACGCGTGGCAGCAATCACATCTGCCAGAGGGGTACTCCGCACTTATGACAGCCTACTCGGTTCACCATTTTCTCGTTAGCGACAGTTCGACTACCAAGTAATTCGCCCTCTGAGCTTTGGACATGACTCGGACATCGCTGAGTCAGTAACGTCTGCGAGTTTTTCGGTGCTTTTGATTAATTTGACATACCTTCGCAAACAATGATGGATGCTTTACTCCTGCGGCTCTCCTCGATGCAGATCGCGGGGACCTCGATCTGTTCGGTCCTGATAATGGCGCGGAGTAATGACGCCGGGGCCATCGCATGATCACGACCGTGCTCAAGCTCGTCGGACGGCGCATGCTGGCGGCAATCCCGATCCTGCTGATCGTCTCCGCTCTGCTGTTCTGCGTGTTGCGCCTGCTACCCGTGGATCCGGCGGCGATGTCGCTGCCGCCGACCGCCACCCTTGCCGAGATCGAGGCCAAGCGGCGCGAGATGGGACTCGATCAGCCGCTGCCGCAGCAATACCTGATCTGGCTCAACGACGTGCTGCACGGCGACTTCGGGCGTTCGATCCACCTCAATCGCGAAGCAGGCTCGCTGGTCGCCGCCACGCTGCCGGCGACCATCGAGCTTGCCGTCTTGGCCATGATGCTAGCCGCAATCCTCGGCTTCGGGGGCGGACTCCTGATGTTTCATGCGCGCAACAGCGTGCTGGAAGCGGTCGTGGACATGGGGTCGATCCTGCTGCTGTCGGTCCCGGAATTCCTGTGGGGATTGATCCTGCTGTTTGTCTTCGGCGTGATGCTTCAGATGCTGCCGTTCACCGGACGCCTCTCGCCCGGTCTGGCGCAGCCGCACATTACCGGGTTTCTGCTGCTCGATGCCACGATCAGCGGACGCTTCGACGTGCTCGCGAGCGCGTGGCAGCATTTGCTCCTGCCGGCAGTCGCGCTCGCACTCGCGTTCTCGCCCGCGATCATGCGGGTGCTGCGCTCAAGCCTGCTCGACGTCTATCACGAGGATTACATCGCGCAGGCGCGCCTGCGCGGCCTCTCGGAACGCCGCATCCTGCTCGCGCACGCGCTCAAGAACGCGGCGCTGCCCACGCTTACTCTGGCCGGCGTCCAGTTCGGCTTCCTGTTCAGCGGCACGCTGCTGGTCGAAGTGATCTACTCCTATCCGGGTCTCGGCAACCTCATGGTCGATGCCGTGCGCAACGCCGACCTGCCGCTGATCCAGGCGGTGGGGCTCACCTATTGCGTCGTCGTGCTGGTCATCAATACCGCCGTTGACAGTCTCTATGTCGTGCTCAACCCGAAGCTGCGGGTGCACTGATGGACGGTCCGATTTCCCGCTCGCTGCGCTCGCCCCGGGTGCTGCTCGCGCTTGGGTTGATCATGGGCATCGGATTTTGCGCCGCATTTGCCGGCTCGATTGCTCCGCACGATCCCTCCGAGCAGGATCTCCTGGCAATCCTTTTGCCGCCGGCATGGGCCTCGGGCGGAGATTCTGCTTTTCCGCTCGGCACCGACAGCCTCGGCCGCTGCGTGCTCTCGCGCCTCATCTATGGCGCGCGCACGGCAATGACGGTTGCAATTTGCGCCTCCCTTGGCGCCATGATCGTCGGATCAATCCTCGCCCACATCACGGGATATTTCGGCGGCGCCATCGACTGGATCATCGGCCGCGCGGTCGATGTGTGGATGTCGTTTCCGCCGGTCATCCTCTCGCTCATTTTGATGGTCGGGCTCGGCACCGGTCTCGACAAGGTCATCCTCGCCATCATTCTGGTGGATTGGACACGCTTCTGCCGCGTCTTGCGCAGCGAGGTCCTCGTCGTGATGCGGCGCGATTACGTCGCTGCCGCGCGTCTGCTCGGCTTTAGCCATTGGCAGACGGTATCGCGCGAGGTGCTTCCGGCGACGCTGCCGCTGCTGATCACGCTCGTGAGCCTCGAAATGGCGATCGCAGTCGTGGTCGAGGCGATCCTTTCGTTCATCGGGCTGGGAGTGAGGGCCGACCAGCCGGCCTGGGGGCAGATGATCGCCGATGCACGGCAATATGTGTACCAATCACCATGGAATCTGCTGCTGCCGGTCCTGGCGATCTTTCTCTCGGTGGCCGCGTTCAATCTGCTCGGTGACGGGCTGCGGCGCAGCCTCGATGTGCGCCTTGTGGAAAGCGCAAGGTAGGCCAACCCCGTGCACGTCCTGCAAATCAGGGATCTCACGGTCGCTGCCCGCATTGACGGCGCGCCGGTGCCGGCCGTGCGCGAGCTTTCGCTCGATCTTGCGCCCGGGGAGATCGTGGGGCTGGTGGGGGAATCCGGAGCAGGAAAATCGATGCTCGGGCGCGCCATCGCCCAGCTGCTGCCACCGGGCTTTTCGATCGCCGCCGGAGCGATCTCGTTTGCGGGGCGCGACCTCATCCGCATGGCGCCGGACGAGCGGCGTGCGCTGCTCGGGCGCTCAATCGCGTTCATTCCGCAGGCGCCGTTGACCGCGCTCAATCCGGTCATGACCATCGGCCGGCAATTCGATGAGCATCTCGCTCGGGTGGGACAGCTTGGCCGCGCACGTCGGCGCGAGCAGGCACTGGCAATGCTTACCTCAGCCAGACTCCCCAACCCCGCGGCCCTGCTCGGGCAACACCCGCATCAGCTCTCGGGCGGCATGTGCCAGCGCGTGCTCATTGCCATGGCGTTTGCAAGCAACCCCCGCCTCGTCATTGCCGACGAGCCCACCACCGCGCTCGACGTAACGCTACACCCGCCGATCATCAGCCTGATTGCGGAGATGCAAAAGGCGCACGGTACCGCCGTGATCTTCATTACCCACGATCTGCGGCTTGCCGCACAGCTATGCGATGAAATCGTGGTGATGTACGCCGGGCGCGCGGTCGAACGCGGACCGGCACGCGTGGTGCTTTCCGCGCCTGCCCACCCCTACACGCGGTGTCTCCAGCTCGCCAATCCCTCCATCCAGGGCGACCGACGCGCGCTTTACGTGATCCCGGAGCAGATGCCGAGCCTGTCCCAGCTGCGCCGCATGCGCGGCTGTCACTTCGCCCCGCGCTGTCCGTTGGCGGCGCACGACTGCCTGGAGGCGGAGCCGCGCACCGCGCCGGTCGGGCCCGACCACGCGGTTGCCTGCATGCACGCCGAAGGCACACGCAATATCATCACTCCGGCACGAGGCGGCGTCGCGCCGGTTTCCGCCGGCCAGCCGCTCCTACAGGTCGAGCAGCTTACAAAGCGCTATGTCGTTGCTCATCGGCTGTTCGGGAACCACGAGCTTATTGCGCTGAAAGACGTCTCCTTCAGCATGGGCGAGAGCGAGTTCGTCGCGCTGGTCGGCGAGAGCGGCAGCGGCAAGAGCACGCTCGCGCGATTGCTGGTCGGGCTGGAGCGACCCTCAAGCGGGCGCATACTGCTGCACGGCAACGACGTGACCGCGCCGGAAAACCGAACGCCGCGGACCACCGCAATCCAGATGGTATTTCAGGACACGCAATCGGCGCTCAATCCGCGCCGCAGTGTCGCAACGATCGTCACTCAGGCGATGGAAGCCGGCCGCCGGCGCGCAAGCCGGCAGGAGAGGCGTGCGCGGACCGGGGTGCTGCTTGGCGAAGTCGGTCTGCCGCATGACCTCGCAGACCGGCTTCCGGCTCAGCTCTCCGGCGGGCAGCGACAGAGGATCAACATTGCGCGGGCGCTTTGCATCTTGCCCAGGCTGCTCGTCGCCGACGAGATTGTCTCCGGCCTCGATGTGTCGATACAGGCGCAGCTGCTCAACCTGCTGGCACGGCTCCGAACCGAGCTTGGATTTGCCATGCTGCTCATCTCGCACGATCTGTCGGTCGTGCGCCATCTTTGCAGCCGCGTGCTGGTCATGTACCGCGGTGAGATCGTCGAGCAGGGACCGGTCGATGTCGTGTTCGCCGATCCGCAGCACCCGCATACCCGCGCACTGCTCGGCTCAGTGCCGCCCGACGATGCCGGCATTGCCTGGCCGCTGCGCTCCGCCTGATCGACGGTCTCACGCGCGGGCGCGATGGTCCGCCTTTCTTTTCCTGGCGTACGGGTTTTTCTTCTCGCGCAACGTCAAGCGGATGGGCGTGCCGGGCAGATCGAATTGCTCGCGCAGGCTGTTGACCAGATAACGTCGATAGGCATCCGGCATGGCCTCCGGGCGGCTCATGAAGAGCACAAAGGTCGGCGGCCGGCTCTTCGGCTGCGTCATGTAATCGAGCCTCATGCGCCGTCCCGAGACCGCCGGCGGCGGGTGCGAGGACACGACCTCGGCCAACCAGCGATTGAGCGCGCTCGTCTCGACTCGCCGGTTCCATACGATATGTGCATCGATAACGGCTTGCATCAGTCGGTCGAGCCCCTGCCCGGTCAACGCCGATACCGGCACCACCGGTGCGCCTTTCACCTGAGGAAGCAGATGATCCACCTGCTCACGCAGGTTCCTCACCGAGCGCGCCCCGGACTCGACGATGTCCGATTTGTTCACGCCGATAACCAGCGCGCGTCCCTCGCGCTCGATCAGATCGGCGATCCGCAGGTCCTGCTCCTCGAATAGTCTCTGCGCGTCCAGGAGCAGGATCACCACCTCGGCGAAGCGCACCGCATTGAGCGCGTCGGCAATGGAAAGTTTTTCGACCTTCTCCTCGATACGGGAGCGCCGGCGCAGGCCGGCGGTATCGTAAATGCGCAGCAGCCTTTCGTGCCAGACGAGGTCGACGGCGATGGCGTCGCGCGTGATGCCGGCCTCGCTTCCGGTCAGCAGGCGCTCTTCGCCCAACAGCCGGTTGATGAGAGTCGATTTTCCGCAATTGGGGCGGCCGACGACCGCGATGCGGATGGGATTTGGCGCCGGGACGACGCCCTCCGCCTGCGCATCTTCCAGCGCTCTCGTGCGCTGCTGCTCGATCTTCTCCGGCACGGCGGCGGCGAGCGCGGCATAGAGCTCGGCGAGATTCTCCCCATGCTCGGCGGAGATCGCCACCGGCTCACCGAGACCAAGCTCGTACGCCTCGAGCACTCCTGCCTCGGCCATTCGGCCTTCGCTCTTGTTGGCCACCACGATTACCGGCTTTGCGGACCTGCGCACCAGGTCGGCAAAGGCGCGGTCGGCAGGCGTGGCGCCGGCGCGCGCATCGATGAGAAACAGCACGGCATCGGCGGCAGCAATCGCGGCCTGCGTTTGCACCTGCATGCGGCGGCTCAATGTTTGCGGAGCGGCTTCCTCCAACCCGGCCGTGTCGAACACGATGAAATCGAGGTCGCCGAGACGGGCCCTGCCTTCGCGCCGATCGCGGGTGACGCCGGGGCTGTCATCGACCAACGCGAGGCGTTTGCCGACCAGGCGATTGAACAGCGTTGATTTGCCAACGTTCGGCCGTCCAACAATGGCGACCGTGAAACTCATGGAGGGTAGCGTTGGCTCAGATAAGACCCGTCCTGCCGGGTAGAGACGACGCAATCAGCGCGCGGCCGGCGGATCGGGCCACGCCACGCCTGTCGAAGGCCGCGCACTGCCCGGCCACGCGCCGCTTGCCGGCGCAGGCTGCGCTTGCGGCGGATCGGGCCATTGCGGAGAAGCGGCCGGCTGCGCCGGGGGCGCGGCGGACGCCGTTGCCTGCTCGGGCGGCTTGGGCTCGGCTTTCGGCTTTGCCTTGGGTTTGGGCTTCGGCTTGGATTCGGCCGGCTCCGCGGCGGCGTGCTTTGGCGTCTCCTTGGCCGCCACGGCAGGCTCGGGAGGCGGCTGATAGCCCTTCATCAGCTCCGGCGGCACACCCTGGGCGACGCCCGGGGTACCCTCCGGAAACACCGGATGGCGCTCCCCCGGGAGCTTTTTCTTGGTGTTGAAGAAGTCGCTGTCGAAGATCGCAGTGGGATCAAAGTCCTCGCAGCCCGCCAGCGACAGGCCAAGCAGAAGCACTCCAACGGTCGAACCGACTCGCACAAAACGTTTCATTGTGCGCACCTCAAGTCTTGCCCGGCAGCGGGTTAAGCGCTCCAAGCATCTCCAACCGCGAACGCGTGCCCGATGGCGTCTGCATATCGCTCAAAATCATGTCGATCCAGGGCTTGGCCGCATTCATGTCGCCTGCGCGCCAGGCCGCAAGCACCAGCAGCTCGCGCGCGGAATGACGAAAGGTGCGGTCATTGCCGGTGAGCGGCTCGAGTTCCTTGCGCGCCGCATCGAAATTGCCCGCATCGATGAGCAGTGCGCCCGCGCGCAACGCGGCGAGATCGGAAAGCACCGGACCCACCGTGCCATCGGAGGCAATCTTCTCGTAATCGGCAACGGCCGCCTTGGCATCGACCTGCGCAAGCTCGCCTGCCTCGTGCAATCGTGCCAGTGCCCGATAACCGGAGGCCCCGTCCGCGGCAATCTTCCCGAACGCAGTCTCCGCCTCGCTGTGCTTGTCGGCCTCGGCAAGCAGGCTCGCGGCCTCGAATGCGGCCCCGCTCTCCGCCGCCTTCCTGGCCTCCCACCAGCCATAACCGCGCCAGCCGGCTACCGCCGCCACGACAAGAATGGCGGCCGCAACGATAAGATTCCCGTGCCGCTCCCACAGCTTCTTGAGCTGCTCGCGACGTACCTCCTCGTCCACTTCGTGGAAGATGTCGGACACGAACCGATCCTGCGCCAGTATCCCGCCGGCCGCCTTGCCGCAGCTGATCCCAAAGGGCGAATTAGCTTACCGATGTGGCACGGACAAGGCAAAGCTGGGGCGCCAGCATCACGCCAAGCGCTTGGCAGAGCACGCTACTTCTCCTTCCGGCGCATGGAATAGACATGCTCGGGGCCGGGAAAGGCCCGCGCGCGCACCTCGGCGGCATAGCTTGCAACGGCGGATTCGATGGAAGGACCGAGATCGCCGTAGCGCTTGACGAATTTTGGCACGCGAGGCGAAAGCCCGAGCATGTCCTCCAGAACGAGAATCTGGCCGTCGCAGGCGACGCTTCCGCCGATCCCAATCGTGGGTATCGCAATCTCCCCCGTGATGCGCCGGGCAAGAGGCTCGGCGACCGCTTCGATCACTACCGAAAACGCTCCGGCCTCCGTGACGGCGCGGGCGTCCTCCTCGATTGGCGCCCAATGCGCCTGCTCGCGGCCTTGTGCGCGAAAGGAGCCAATGGTGTTGATCGACTGGGGAGTGAGGCCGATATGGCCCATGACCGGAACCCCGCGCTCGACCAGGAAGGCGATGATCTCGGCCATCCGGCGGCCGCCTTCGAGCTTCACGGCGCCACAACCGGTCTCTTTCATCACCCGCGCCGCCGACATGAAGGCCTGCTCTTTCGAGGCCTCGTAGGAGCCGAACGGCAGATCGACGACCACCAGCGCGCGTTTCGAGCCCCGCATGACGGCGAGACCTTGCAGGATCATCATGTCGAGGGTGACCGGGACCGTGGTCTCAAGCCCATGCATGACCATGCCAAGGGAATCGCCGACCAGGATGAGGTCGCAGTGGCGGTCGAGCAGGCGCGCGGTATGCGCGTGGTAGGAGGTGAGACAGACGATGGGCTCGCCCCCCTTGCGGGAACGAATGTCGGGCGCAGTCAGCCGCCTGATCTCGTCCTGAGCAGACATTGCTGGAGCTTCTAGAACGCCGGCCTGCCGAATACCGGCCGCCCGACGACGAGCGGATGGAAGAGGAACCCAAGCAAAAGATAGAGCACGGTCCCGACCGCAATGGCGATGAGGTCGTTGCGGCGTCCGCCCTCGGGAATCGGCGGCGTGCCCGCATCGGCCCGATGCTTGAGCGTCATCCGATCGTACCCGGCCCAGCCGAGAAACGATCCGAACAGGATTATCGAGCCGAGGTCACCATTGGAGATGAGGTGCGCGACCGCCCAGGTCTTTACCCCGGCCAGCATGGGATGCTTGAGCACGCGCCAGATGTTGCCGCGGATATAGGCTGCGACGACGAGGATGCTCGCCGGCCACATCAGGAACTCGGTGATGAAATAGGTCCAGCGCGGGGGAGACCAGATATCGACCCAGCCGGTTGCGCGATACCGTGCGAAGCCATAGCCGATCAGGATCAATCCGACGATCGAGAGCAGCGCTATTGCTCCCTTGTACGGCAACTCGCCGATACGGCCGATCAGAGCGGCCCGCGCTGGACGCATGGTCACGAACACATGGCAGCCGATGAAGACGACCAGTCCGGCCACCATAATCGCAAGTCCCATGGAAGATGTCCCCTTGAGGCGACCGCAGTAGAAGGGATGGCTGCGTCCAAAGCAAGCGAGCGCACGGTCCGCTCAGCTCTACACCACGGGCGAACGTCCACCATCGATGTTGATGGCCGTGCCGGTGATGTAGGAGGCGGCATCGGAGGCGAGGAAGCACGCAAGATTAGCGAATTCCTCGGCACGACCGATACGGCCGAGCGGGATCTCTCTGCTGCGCTCCTTGATGAAGTCTTCGAGCGCTACGCCGGCGCGTTCCGCAGCCCGCACATGCTGGTCGGCTTCGATGAAGCCGACGAGCAGCGCATTGACCAGGACATTATGGGGTGCGCCTTCGCCAGCAAGCACCTTGGTGAGTGCCATGCCCGCGGCGCGCGTGACCGAGGTCGGCGCGCTTCTCGGGCGCGGCGCTTTTGCCCCGACATTGAGAACGTTGATCACGCGTCCCCACCTGCGCTCCTTCATTTGCGGCCACACCAGCCGGATGAGCCTGATCGCCGCGAACAGCTTCTGATCGAAATCCTCGCGCCAGATCGCGTCGGTGATCTCCTCGAACGCCCCCGTGCGCGAGGTACCGGCATTGTTCACGACGATATCGATCCTGCCGAACGCGCGCATCGCCTCGTCGTGGAGCCGCGCAATGTCGGCCGGGACCGCGACATCTCCGCAAACCGCGAGCACGCGCCCGCTGCCAGCCGAGCGGATTGCGCCGGCCGCCTGATCGAGCGCCTCCCGACCGCGCGCGATGATGGCGACATCGGCGCCCGAGGCCGCGAACCGCGTCGCGATCGCAAACCCGATCCCCTTGCTGCCGCCGGTGACTATGGCGGTCCGCCCGCTGAGCCTGATCTCCATCATCCCCACTCGATTGTTCTGCTTCATCGTAGCAGTCTGATTTTCCTACGCAAATCCTTCCTGCATACGACAAAACAGATGCTGGCCGATCGGGCACGGCTGCAGAGATGCGTCCCAAGCAGACCTGAGTCGTCAGGTCATGCTTCAGACCGAGTCAGCCTTCGCGAGCGAATTACAAAATGCGGGAATAACCGAGAAGCGTGTCCTTGCTATGAGCGCCTTGATTGAATGTTGTTGGCGGGTACTCTATTCGCGGTGATCGCTGCCTTGGCCTCGGGCGCGTCTGACGGGAGAAGCTTTCGCCAACCGGATGCGAGATGGTCGACTGTGGCTTATTGCCAAAAACATGAAGATGTCGATGGGTAAGACAATTCAGGTCGCCTTGGCCGGCGTCGGCGCATTCGGGCTGAAGCATCTGGATGGGATCAAAAATATTCCGAATGTCAAAATTGTTTCGCTCATCGGCCGCGAACCTGAGAAGACGAACAAGGCGGCTGCGCAATATGGGGTCGGGCATACGACGACGGATCTGGCCGAGAGCCTCGCCATCAATGATCTCGACGCTGTCATTCTGTGCACACCGACGCAAATGCATGCTGCGCAGACGTCGCAATGTCTGCGGGCGGGCAAGCACGTCCAGGTCGAGATACCTCTAGCCGATAGCTTGGCCGGTGCGCAGCAGGCGGTGGGGCTGCAGAAGAAAACCGGTCTCGTTGGCATGTGCGGCCATACTCGGCGCTTCAATCCGAGCCATCAGTATGTTCACGCAAAGATTCGCGCCGGCGCGTTCAACATTCAGCAGATGGATGTGCAGACTTATTTTTTCCGGCGCACAAACATGAATGCACTGGGTGAACCGCGCAGCTGGACCGATCACCTCTTGTGGCACCATGCGGCCCACACGGTAGATTTGTTTGCCTACCAATGCGGAAGTCCGATCGTTAAGGCGAACGCCATTCAGGGGCCGATTCATCCGACCCTCGGCATCGCCATGGACATGAGCATTCAGCTGAAGGCAGCCAATGGCGCCATTTGCACACTGTCCCTCTCGTTCAACAATGACGGCCCACTGGGAACCTTCTTTCGGTACATCGGAGATACTGCGACCTACGTTGCTCGCTATGACGATCTTTTTAATGGCAATGACGAAAAGATCGATCTGAGCAAAGTCGCCGTCTCAATGAATGGCATCGAGCTGCAAGACCGTGAGTTCTTCGAAGCAATCCGCGCGAATCGCGAGCCGAATTCGAGCCTCGCGCAAGTGCTGCCTTGCTACCAGGTCCTCCATGACCTGGAGCGGCAGTTGAACGCATAACCGCGTAGGCACATAGTCGAAAAAAGCACAATATCCAGTCCTGTTGATCGCTACGTAACCGGCCGATTTGTCATTTCGACAACTTGCTAGTCCGCGGCTGCAGGAGGACACCGATGGATGATCAACAGCGCCGTACGTCCAGGGAAAAAGAAGAGTCGTCATGCCTAGCAAATTGGTGTCGGCGCGCTCGGACGACGGTGCCATAAGGAACTCAAACTGGAGGAAACGCCATGGCCAATCCCTCGGATCACGAGCCAAGCGGAACGCATCAATCGAAGAAGGCAGCCGCGAGCGGCTGGATTGGGTCGGCCCTCGAATATTATGACTTCTTCATCTATGCGACGGCCGCCTCGCTGGTATTTCCGCAGCTCTTCTTTCCCTCGAGCAATCCCACGGCCGCCATTGTCGCGTCGCTCGCCACCTATGGTGTCGGCTATGTGGCGCGACCGATTGGCGCCTTCGTGCTTGGACACTGGGGGGATACGCATGGCCGCAAGACGGTGCTTATCCTCTGCATGCTGCTCATGGGCTTTTCGACAATGGCAGTCGGGCTGCTGCCGACCTACCAGCAGGTAGGCATTCTTGCACCCATTCTGCTTGTGATTTTGCGCCTCATACAGGGCTTCGCGGTCGCCGGTGAGATCTCCGGCGCGAGCTCGATGATCCTGGAGCACGCTCCTTTTGGTCGGCGTGGCTTCTACGCCAGCTTCACGCTCCAGGGGGTGCAGGCCGGCCAGATTCTTGCTGCCGCAGTCTTCTTGCCGCTCGCGGCATACATGCCCGATGAGGCGTTCAATTCTTGGGGCTGGCGAATTCCATTTTTGGCCAGCTGCGTCGTTATCGTTGCCGGCTACATCATCCGGCGGAAAGTCGACGAAACGCCCGCCTTCGCGCAAGAGACCGCTCACGGTGGGGTGCCGAAGGCGCCGATCGTGGAAGCGTTCAGACTCGGCTGGGCGGACATGCTCCGGGTCATCTGCATGGCTCTGATGAATGTTATCCCGGTTGTCGCTACGATCTTCGGAGCTGCCTACGCGGTGCAATCAGCCTATGGCATCGGCTTTCACAAGGATGTCTATTTGTGGATTCCCGTGGTGGGAAACATTTTGGCCGTGCTTGTGATCCCGCTGGTTGGCAATCTGTCTGACAGGATTGGCCGCCGGCCACCCATCATCATTGGCGCGCTGGGCTCAGGATTGCTCTCGTTTGCATATCTTTACGCGATCAGCATCCATAACGTGCCGCTGGCGATCGTCATGTCTCTGCTCATGTGGGGACTGGTCTATCAAGGGTACAACGCCGTATTCCCGAGCTACTATCCGGAGCTGTTCCCGACATCGACTCGAGTCACATCGATGGCGATCGCGCAGAACGTCGGGACGACGATCACGGCTCTGCTCCCGGCCTTGTTCGCGTCAGTGGCGCCTCCCGGCTCGAACAACGTCCCGCTGACGATCGGACTGCTTGCTTTCGGCATTACGATCATCTCGGCCCTGGCCGCGATGAGCGCACGCGAGACGTACCGGATTCACATGACCGATCTTGGAAAGAAGAAAGCTGTTCCGGTTGACAAAGCCGAATACGATCGCCTGCGCGAAAAGGCGATCGCAGACGCAGCACTCGCGAAAGCGTGAGGCAGCGAAGTTCGGTAATTGGTGCTTGCGGCCCGTGCGCGGGAAGCGGAGTCTCCCGAGACTGTCAGCCAGGCGATCAGCCGTTGATCGCTGGCGCGTGGCCGCGAGGCGATGGCCGTGCCTGTGCCTTGCTGCCGCCGGCGACGACCGCGGCGCGACCGCTCAGCCTGATCTCCATCACTCCCACTCGATGGTACCGGGCGGCTTCGAGGTCACGTCATAGACCACGCGGTTGACGCCCTTCACCTCGTTGATGATGCGGGTCGCCACATGACCGATGAACTTCATGTCGAAGGGATAAAAATCCGCCGTCATGCCGTCGGTTGAGGATACGGCCCGCAGCGCCACGACATGATCATAGGTGCGATAATCACCCATCACGCCCACGCTGCGCACCGGAAGCAACACCGCAAAGGCCTGCCAGATATCGTTGTAGAGGCCGGCGCGCCTGATCTCCTCGATGAAGATATCATCGGCGAGCCGCAGCATGTCGAGCTTCTCGCGCGTGACCTCGCCCGGGCACCGGATGGCGAGGCCCGGGCCCGGGAACGGATGACGCCCGACGAAGGCTTCCGGCAACCCAAGCTCGCGGCCGAGCGCCCGCACCTCATCCTTGAACAGCTCGCGGAGCGGCTCGACGAGCTTCATGTGCATCCGCTCGGGCAACCCGCCGACATTATGATGCGACTTGATGGTGACCGATGGTCCGCCAGAGAACGACACGCTCTCGATGACGTCCGGATAGAGCGTTCCCTGGGCCAGGAACTCGGCGCCGCCGAGCTTCTTTGCTTCCCGTTCGAAGATATCGATGAAGAGCTTGCCGATGGTCTTTCGTTTGCTCTCAGGATCGGTAACGCCCGTGAGCGCGTCAAGAAAAGTCTGCTCGGCCTCTACGTGCACGAGCGCGATATTGTAGCTGTCGCGAAACAGCCGTACGACCTTCTCGCCTTCTGCGAGGCGCAGCAGGCCATGATCGACGAAGACGCAGGTGAGCTGCGCGTCGATCGCCTCATGGATGAGCACGGCGGTGACGGCCGAATCGACGCCGCCGGAGAGGCCGCAGATCACCCGTCCCCTGCCCACCTGCGTCCTGATCTTCTCGATCGCCTCCTCCTTGAAGGCGCGCATGGTCCAATCGCCGCGGCAACCGGCGATATTGCGTACAAAATTGCGGATGAGCGCCGCACCATGCGGCGTATGCACGACTTCGAGATGGAACTGGGTGGCGTAGAACCTGCGTTGCTCGTCGGCGATCATGGCGATGGGCGCGTTCGCCGACGTGGCGATGACGCGAAAGCCGTCCGGGAGGCGCGTGACGCGATCGCCGTGACTCATCCAGACGGGATAACGCTCCCCCTTGCGCCAGGTACCGGCGAGCAATGGCGAATCATCCGTCACCAGCACCTCGGCACGGCCGAACTCGCGATGATGCCCGCCCTCCACCGCACCGCCAAGCTGGCTTGCCATCGCCTGCTCGCCATAGCAGATGCCGAGTACGGGAATTCCGGCCTGGTAGACTTCGGGCGGGGGGAGCGGCGCGCCGTGCTCCATGACCGAGGCGGGACCACCGGAGAGGATCACGCCCTTGGGCTGCAGCGCCCGCAGCGCCTCACCCGCCCTGTGGAAGGGCACGATCTCGCAATAGACCTTCTCCTCCCGCACGCGGCGCGCGATCAGCTGGGTCACCTGGGAGCCGAGATCGATGATGAGAATGCGATCGTGACGGCTGCTCCGGCCGGAGCCGGCGTCACGGACGAAAGGAGAATCGAGGAGGGCCATCGACGATTTATGTGCGGCTGCCGGTCTGCCGGGTCAAGCTTCGCCTCGCCGGCAGCCTATGCCTGCCCCGCTTTCCCCAGGAGCGATACATAGAACCCGTCGGTATGGGTCCGGCGGGGTGTCATCAACAGCCCCTCCGATGAGAGCTGTACGGCACGCTGAAAGACAAAGGCTCGCTCGCCCAGAGCCTCCAGCACGCGGCCAGGCGCGAGCGGCGAGAATTGCGGCTGCCGCGCAACAAATGCACGCACCTGATCGTCGTTCTCCTCGAGCAGAAGGGAACACGTGACATAGGCGATGCGCCCGCCGGGCTTCACCAGGCCTACCGCGCGATCGAGCAGGTCGGCCTGTCCGCGCAGGCGCTGCTCCAGCGCGCCCGGGCGAACCCGCCATTTGGCATCCGGGTTGCGCCGCCAGGTGCCGATCCCGGTGCAGGGGGCATCGATCAGCACCAGATCGGTGCGAGCGTCGAGATCGGCAAGCGGGTTCTCGCGGCCCCTGGGTGTTCTCACCTGGATGTTGTGAGCACCGGCGCGCTCCAATCGCGAATGGATGGGAACGAGTCTGCGCTTGTCGAGATCGGTGGCATAGATCTGCCCGCGATTGTTCAGCATCGCAGCGAGCGCGAGCGTCTTGCCGCCGGCGCCGGCGCAAAGGTCGACAACCTGCTCGCCGGGCTTTGCCGCCGTGAGAAGGGCAGCCAGTTGCGAGCCTTCATCCTGCACCTCGACCCTGCCCTTGATGAATGCCGGCTCGGCGAAAATGGACACGCTCCTGTCCTCGGCGCCGCGCACGATGCGCAGGCCAAGCGGAGACCACGTGGTGGGCGCGGGGCCGAGATGAGAGAGGGCGTCGAGCGCAGTCTCGCGGTCACCCTTGAGCGTGTTGACGCGCAGGTCGAGTGGCGCGCGTGCCGCCAGCGCAGCACCCTCGGCAGCGCGCTCCTCGCCGAACGCCCGCGCCAGATGCGGATCGAGCCATTGCGGATAGTCGCCGGCAACCCAGGGCGGCGCGTCTTGCAGGTCGGCTGCGGCCAGCCGCGCCTGCTCGTCGGCGCTCAACGGGGCGGGCGCAAAACGCGTTCCGCTGGCAAGCGCGGCGATCGCCTCAGCCGCAAACCCGCGCTCGAGGCGCAGCATGCCGAGCACGAGCGCGCGCGGCGATGACGCACCCATGACATAGGCGCTGGAGGCGCGCCGGCGCAGCGTATCGAACACCAGACCGGCGATGGCGGCACGATCACCCGACCCGGCAAACCGGTGCGACAGGCCCCAGTCCTTGAGCGTGTCGGAAGCCGGTCGCCGCCGGGTTTCGATATCGCCGATGACCTCGATTGCGGCAGCGACCCGCGCGGCGGGCGTCATCCCAGCCCGAGCAGGACGCGCAGCATGAAGATGAGCCACATCAGCATGAGCACGATCGCGCCGACGATGAAGATCCCGCCGCGCTGGCGCAAGTCGTTGGCGGTCGTATGCACGTAGGCATGGGCGAGCCGAAGCGCAACAAAGATCCACGCCATGACAACGAACAGATAGTCGGCATGGCGCGTGACCCAGCCGAGAATCGTGAGCACATAGAACAGAAGCGGCAGCTCGAGCTGGTTATGAAAAGCGTTGGCGACCTGGGTCGCGTGCGCGGGCCAGCCCGGCTCGCGCAAAGCAATGTTGCTCGGCTTGACCTCCCCGCCCGTGATCGCGCCGGTGCGCAGATATGCCATCCAGACCAGCAGCACGAAGGTGAGTATCACCTGAACAAACAAAGGAAGCAGGACCGCTTGAATGGACATCTGAGGACTCTGAGCGTTCTCACTCGCCACTCTCGTTCCGGGTAAGCCACGGAGTGACGAGATCCGGAACCTATGACCACCAGCCCGGGGTTATGGGGACAACATCATGCCCGGCTGGGATAATTGGGGCTCTCGCGCGTGATGGTGATGTCGTGCACGTGGCTCTCGCGCATGCCGGCTGCGGACACGCGGATGAACTCGGCCTTCTCGTGAAACTCGGCAAGCGTGCCCGCTCCCACATAGCCCATGGCGGCGCGCAGGCCGCCCGCGAGCTGATGCAGCACGGTCGCCGCGGCACCTTTGTACGGCACCTGTCCCTCAACCCCTTCCGGCACCAGCTTGAGGGTGTCCCTGATATCCTGCTGGAAATAGCGGTCGGCAGAGCCGCGGGCCATGGCGGCCACCGAGCCCATGCCGCGATAGGTCTTGTAGCTGCGTCCCTGATACAGGAACACCTCGCCGGGAGTCTCGTCGGTACCGGCGAGCAGGGAGCCGATCATGGCGCAGGCGGAGCCCGCCGCCAGCGCCTTGGCGAGATCGCCGGAATATTTGATGCCGCCATCGGCGATCACGGGCGTACCACTCTTGTGCGCAACCTCGACCGCGTCGAGGATGGCAGTGAGCTGCGGCACTCCGACGCCGGCGATGATGCGGGTCGTGCAGATCGAGCCTGGCCCGATGCCGACCTTGATCGCGTCCGCGCCGGCATCGATCAGCGCCTGCGCGCCTTCTGCGGTCGCGATATTGCCAGCGACCACCTGCACCGCGTTTGACTGTCGCTTGATGCGGGTGACGGCTTCCAGCACCGCACGCGAATGGCCATGCGCGGTGTCGACAACAACAAGGTCCGCTCCGGCATCGATCAGCCGCGCGCTGCGCTCGAACCCTCCGTCTCCGACCGTGGTGGCCCCTGCGACCCGCAGCCGGCCCTGCTCGTCCTTGCAGGCATGCGGGTTGGCGACGGCTTTTTCCATGTCCTTGACAGTGATGAGCCCGACGCACCGATAGGCCTCGTCGACCACCAGGAGCTTCTCGATGCGATGCGCATGCAACAGCCGCTTGGCCTCCTGCTGGCTGACACCCTCGCGCACCGTGATCAGGTCCTCGCGGGTCATGAGCTCGGAAATCTTCTGACGTGGGTCGTTTGCAAAACGCACGTCGCGATTGGTGAGAATGCCGACGAGCTTGCCGGCGCGGCCATCGCCGCCCCCCTCGACCACCGGAATGCCGGAGATCCCATGGTCCTTCATCAGGGCGAGCGCATCGGCGAGCGTGGCATCGGGCGCGATGGTAAGCGGGTTCACCACCATGCCGGACTCGAACTTCTTCACCTGCCGAACCTGCATCGCCTGCTGCTCGGAAGAAAGGTTGCGGTGAATGACGCCGATGCCGCCGGCCTGCGCCATGGCGATCGCCATTCTCGCCTCGGTAACGGTGTCCATCGCCGAGGCCATGATCGGGATGTTGAGCGCGATCTCACGGGTGATGCAGGTGCGGATATCCACCTGCGAAGGCAGCAGCTCGGACAATCCCGGCTTGATCAGGACGTCGTCGAATGTGAGCGCTTCGCGCAGCTTTCCGTTGGGGGCAATATCCATCGACGGGTCCAGTGAGCGGGCGGAATCATCGTGCATCGGAATGGTTGGCTCCGCGGCGAAACGGCGGTTTCGCGCGCTGCCCGATGACCCGTTTTTGGTTGGCGCCGGTCGTTAGCACGCGCACCGGCAGAATCATAGCTCCTTTGCGGCAATCCACCGGAAGCTGGTTTGCCGCGGAAGCGGGTGTCACGGACGCCACCCCGGCGGCGGTCCGTGCCGCTCGATCGCCTCCACGATGTCCCTGTGCCTGCGGTCCTCGCGCTTCATGTGCACGGCAATGATGGCGTGCAGCGAGGGAACAAGCAGCAGGACGTGGAAGACCAGCCCGAACACGAGGCAGGGCACGATAAGCACAAGGTTGAGGATGGCCGCGAACGGCTGCCCGTTGAGCAGCAGCCCGAGCGGCGGAAGCAGGGCCGCGAGGATGTAGATCATCGCGCGACGCTCCGATCCGGATGCATGCCCCTATGTAGGATGCCGACAGTGCGCTGCAATGGCGCGCCGCCGCCGCGCACAGCCGGTGGCGGGCCCGATTCGACATCGGCAGTGCGAATCGCTCTAACCGTGCGAGACGACACTCCAATTCGGCCATCCTGCATGCCCGGCAACCGCATCGTGCCGCTGATCGTGGCGGTCGCGCTGTTCATGGAGAACATGGACTCGACCGTCATTGCGACCTCGCTGCCGGCGATTGCGCGTGACATCGGCACGAGCCCGCTCGCGCTCAAGCTTGCCGTGACCTCCTACCTTCTCTCGCTCGCCGTCTTCATCCCGGTGAGCGGCTGGACTGCCGACCGCTTCGGCGCGCGGACGGTGTTTCGCGGCGCAATCGCCGTGTTCATGCTCGGCTCCATCGGCTGCGCGCTCGCGGGCTCGCTCGCGCAGTTCGTGATCGCGCGCATGATCGAGGGCATGGGCGGGGCGATGATGACCCCGGTCGCGCGGCTGATCCTGGTGCGTAGCGTGGGCAAGCGCGAGCTCATCAATGCCATGATCTGGGTGACGCTGCCGGCGTTGATCGGTCCGCTCATTGGCCCGCCGCTCGGCGGTTTCATTACCACGTACATCTCCTGGCACTGGATCTTCCTGATCAACATCCCGATCGGGGTTGCCGGCATCGCGCTGGCGACGATATTCATCGAGGACGTGCGCGCCGAGATGCCGGATCCGTTCGATCCGCTCGGGATGCTGCTCGCGGGCCTCGGCATTGGCGGGCTTGCCTTCGGCGGCTCGGTGCTGGGGCTTGATTTCCTTCCCTGGCCGCTCGTGCTGGCGCTCATCGCGGGCGGGGCGGCGGCAAGCTACGCCTATGTCGTGCACGCGCGGCGCACGCCGGCCCCGGTGCTTGATCTCTCGCTGCTCAAGCTTCCTTCCATGCGCGCCGCCGTTCTCGGCGGTTTCATCTATCGCTCCGGCATTGGCGCGCTGCCATTTCTGCTGCCGCTCCTCTTGCAGCTCGGATTCGGCCTCACCGCGTTCCAGTCCGGCCTGGTCACACTGTCCAATGTCGTCGGTGCCATGGGCATGAAGACAGTCATCCCCTTCATCCTGCGCCAGTTCGGCTTTCGACGCGCGCTCACGGTGAATGCGATCACCAGCGCGCTGCTGGTAGCGGCCTGCGCGACCTTCGTGCCGGGGGTGTCGTTTGCGTGGATCGTGGGCGTGCTGATTCTCGGCGGCTTTTTACGCTCGCTTCAGTTCACGAGCATCAACACCATCGCCTATGCCGACGTGGATTACCGCCACATGAGCCGGGCCACCTCGCTGGTGGCGGTCGCCCAGCAGCTCTCCATCTCGGTCGGCGTTGCCATCGGCGCCCTCGCCGTCGATCTCACGCTGTGGGCGCACGGCCGCCCCGCCATCACCGCCGCCGACTTCCGGCCGGCCTTCCTGGTCATTGCGCTGATTTCCGGCTGCGCATGCTTCGTTTTCGCGCACATGCCGCAGGATACCGGCGAGGAGCTGGCGCGGCGCACACCAATCCCCGCTCCATCGCCAACCGAGGCCGCCGACCAGAAGCTCGGCTGATTGACAACGCTCCGCAAAGCCGCCGCGGTTTTCTGTCGGGACTGCGCGGCTATGCGGCGAGCATCCGCAATGTGCGCTCGCGCAAACGCGCGCGATCGCGTTCGCCAGCTCTCGCAATCTCGATCATGTGCCTGGCGACGGTCAGCACCGCCGGATCGCTGCGCTTCGCCAACCGCAGCGCGCGCAGCGTATCCTCAAATGCACCTGAGAGGATCGAGACCTCCTCCGGCTCAAGCGCAAGGTCATCGGGCAGCAGCGGGCGAATCGGCATGTGAAGCTCCCGGTCCGAGGCATGGCGAATCGGTCGCAAAAAATCGACTTCCGAATAGTGTCAGGAAGATGACTTTGCCGGCCTCCGCTTGCGGGCCGGGCACAGCGATCGGCAGCGAGATCGTTATACACCTGTAGATTGTATTTCCACTGAAATGCACTTCTACACCGGGGTTTTTGCAAAACGAACCCAAAGTTCCCACCATCCGCTTGACACTCACACGATCGGAGGCCGGCAGCCTGTCATGCTTGTCGAGAAGAAGGTATTCGAGCTGCCGCGCTATGTGACGCACGGCGGCACGCTCTTGAAGCAAGTGCGGGTGGGCTGGGAGAGCTATGGCACGCTCAATCCAGACAGATCGAACGCCGTTCTGGTCACGCATTATTTTTCCGCCACCAGCCATGCGGCCGGGCGCTATTCCTCGGCTGACGCGTTGCCGGGCTACTGGGACACGATCATCGGGCCGGGCAAGGCGATCGATACCGAGCGCTTCTTCGTGCTGTCCTCCGACACGCTGGTCAACCTCAACGCACGCGACCCGCAGGTGGTCACGACCGGCCCCGCGTCGATCGACCCGGATACCGGCAAGCGTTACGACACGAGCTTCCCGATCGTTTCCATTCACGATTTCGTCGAGGTGCAGAAGGCGCTGGTGGAGAGCCTCGGCATCAAGCGGCTGCGCGCGGTGGTGGGCCCCTCCATGGGCGCGCTGCAAGCCTATCAATGGGCGCAATCCCATCCGGACATGGTGGAACGGATCATGCCGGTGATCGGCGCCGCGGGGGGCGATCCATTCCTCATCGCGTGGCTTGATGTCTGGGCACAGCCGGTATGGCTGGACCCGAAATGGCGCGGGGGAGCCTATCCGGACAACGACCCTCCGGTCGCGGGGCTCACGGCCGCGCTCAAGACCGTGACCCTCCACGCCAACCAGTCCGAATGGGCGGCGACCTTCGGGCACAATCCCGCGCTGCCTGGCCGCGATCCGGCAGCCGCGCTGTCGCACCGGTTCGCGATCGAGGACGCGCTCGACCGGTTCGCCGCCATGCGCGTGGTGACCGCCGACGCCAACAATTTCCTCTTTCTCATCAGGGCCAACCAGCTGGCACGCGCCGATGCACGGCAGATCAAGGCACCGACCTTGATGCTCTACTCGCCGACCGACCTTCTTTTTCCGCAGCCCTGGATCGAGCGTACCGCAGCAGCCATCCGCGCAGCCGGAACGCCGGTCGAGATCGCGCCGCTGCATGGGCCCAACGGGCACCTCAACGGCGTTCTGCACGTCGCGCAGGCGAGCGAACGGATTGCGGCTTTCCTTGCGCGGCCGTAGCTTCCTCAAACCGCACGCGCGCGCGCGGTGGGCAGCGCCAGAAGCCCCCAGGAGCGCAGCAGCTGCTCGAGTTTCGCCATCTGCGCATCGGTCAACGGCCAGGCCGAGGGCGGACGCGGGGGACCACAATCATTACCCATGAGCTGCAATGCCGCCTTGATGACGCTGACATTAGTGCCGTTCTGCTCTTCGGCTCGCAGTTCCTCGAACGCGCTCATCAGATCGATCAGCTCGTTGGCGCGGTTGTAGTCGCCGGCTTCCAGCGCCGCATGGATCGCGACCGAATGCCCAGGCCACACATTGATCAGGCCGGAGGTGAAGCCGCGCGCACCGACGGCGCAGAGCGGTGGCGCCCAGACTTCCGCCAGGCCTCCCACCCAGACGATGCCGGGATCGTTGCGCCGCATTGCCTCGGCGAGGCGCAAGGGCGTTGGGCATGCCCATTTCACGCCGGCGACCCCCGGCACCCTGCACAGCTCGCCGATGGCACCAACACCGATGCCGTCGTTGCGAAGGTAAAGCATGAGCGGCAGGCCACCTCCGGCCTCCGCGATGCGCTGCACATAAGCGACCACCCCGCGCGGGGAGACGAACGGATCGGGAGGTTGATGCACCATCAACGCGGACGCGCCGGCAGCCTTCGAGGCGCGGGCGAGCGCACACGCATCATTGATGCTGCGGCCGACGCCGGCAAGGAGCGGAACCCGGCCGCCGATCTGCTCGGCGACGGAATGCACCATTGCCTCGGCCTCCGGGGTGGTGAGGCCATAGAACTCGCCGGTATTGCCGTTCGCGACAAGGATATGCACGCCAGCATCAATGGCGCGATCGATGATCGGCTTGAGCCGCACCGGCGCCAGTTGGTTGTCAGCATCAAATGGCGTGACCAGGATTCCGGAAATGCCGGTCAAGGCTCTGCGCAGCTTGGGATCGATTGTCATGGAAGAGCTCCCGGGCTCAGTGGATTTCCGGCTCTGGAATGCCCTCGGCGCCCTCGAGAAAATCGAAGTCGCAGCCCTCGTTCGCCTGCCGCGTGTGCTGTGCGAACAGCCGGTAATAGCCGCGCGGATAGTCTCGCGGCGGCGGCTTGTAGGCCTTGAGGCGCTCGGCGATCTCGGCATCGCTCAAGTTGACGTGGATCGAGCGCTTCGGCACGTCGACACTGATCAGGTCGCCGGTACGCAACGCAGCGAGCGGGCCGCCCGCCTGCGCTTCCGGTGCAACATGCAGGATGCAGGCGCCGTAGCTCGTGCCGCTCATGCGTGCGTCCGAAATCCGCAGCATGTCGCGCACGCCGTCGCGCAGCAGCTTCTTGGGGATGGGCAGCATGCCCCATTCCGGCATGCCAGGCCCGCCGATCGGGCCTGCATTGCGCAGCACCATGACGTGGTCAGCGGTCACCTCGAGGTTGAGATCGTTCACCGCCTTGTTCATCTCGTCGTAGCTGTCGAAGACGAGCGCCGGTCCGGTATGCTTGAGCAGCCGAGGGTCTGCGGCCGGCGGCTTCATCACGCATCCGTCGGGAGCGAGATTGCCGTAAAGGATCGCGGTGCCGCCCGAGGCGGCAATCGGATTGTTGAGCGGGCGGATCACGTCATCGTCATAGACCTGCGCATCGGCGATGGCCTCGCCCATGGTGCCGGTCACGGTGCGCGCATCGAGATGCAGCATCGGCTTCAGCCGCGAGAGCAGCGCCCGCGTCCCGCCGGCGATGTGAAACTCTTCCATCAGCCACTTGCCGGAGGGACGCAGATTGACGATCACCGGCACGCGGCTTGCGACCTCGTCAAAATCCTTGAGGCTGATGGGCACGCCGGCGCGGCGCGCAAGGGCGACGAGATGCACCATGGCATTGGTCGAGCCCGCAAGCGCGCTGTGCACCACCAGCGCGTTCTCCACCGACTTGCGGGTGATGATGTCGCGCGGCTTGAGGTCGTCCCAGATCATCTCGACAATGCGCCGCCCGCAGGCGGATGCCATGCGCGGATGCGCGGAATCGGCGGCCGGGATCGAGGCCGCACCGGGCAGCGTGAAGCCGAGCGCCTCGGCGATAGTGGTCATGGTCGAGGCCGTGCCCATGGTCATGCAGGTACCCGCCGAGCGCGCAATGCCCGCCTCCATGTCGTGCCATTCCCGCTCGCTGATGTTGCCGGCTTCCTTCTCGGCCCAGTACTTCCAGACGTCGGAGCCCGAGCCGAGGATGCGCCCACCGAAATGACCGCGCATCATCGGACCGGCCGGCATGAAGATCACCGGCAGATTCATGGAGATCGCCCCCATGAGGGTTGCCGGAGTGGTCTTGTCGCAGCCGCCCATCAGCACCGCACCGTCCACGGGATGCTGGCGCAGCAATTCCTCGGTCTCCATGGCGAGGAAGTTGCGGTAGAGCATGCTGGTCGGCTTGACGAACTGCTCGGAGAGCGACATTGCGGGCAGCTCCACCGGAAAGCCGCCGGCCTGCCAGATGCCGCGCTTGATATCGTCGACCCGTTCCGGGAAATGGGTGTGGCACTGCGCGAGATCGCTCCAGGTATTGATGATGGCGATCACCGGCTTGTTGAGAAAATCCTCGCGCGCATAGCCCATCTGCAGCGCACGCGAGCGATGGCCGAACGAGCGCAGGTCAGTAGCCCCGAACGTGCGCTGGCTTCTCAGCTCGGCCAGGGTCTTGCGCGCCATCTGGGTTGCTCCGGTTATTGTGCCGCTTCCAGGCGGCCCGGCACTCTTTCTTCAACCACGCCCGCGCGCAAGCCGAAGAAGGCGAGTGCGGCTGAGGCGAGCGCACAAGCGCCAAGGAAATAGAGTCCCGCCTCGAAGCTGCCGGTCGAGTCCTTGATCCAGCCCACCGCGTAGGGGCCGACGAAACCGCCCAGATTGCCGATGGAGTTAACGAGCGCAATGCCGCCGGCGGCGGCCGATCCGGTCAGGAAAGCGGAAGGAAGCGGCCAGAATGCCGGCTTCGAGCCATAGAGGCCGATGGCGGCAAACGACATGGCGAGGATCGCCCAGTAGCTGCCGGTCAGCCAGCCCACGGCAATCAGGCCGACGGTGGCAAGCAGGCATGCAACAATGAAATGCATCCGGCGCTCGTTATGACGATCGGACGACCAGCTCCAGGCGAGCATCCCGATCGTCCCGATGGTGTAGGGGAGCGCCGTCGCAAACCCGGTCGCGAAGTCCGACAAGCCCAATGCCTTGAGGATGGGGGGCAGGAAGAAGGTGATCCCGTAGGTTGCGGTGACAATGGTGAAGTAGATCGAAGAGAGCAGAAGCACTGTCGGATTGGTGAGCGCCTGGTAGAGCGTGAGTTCGCCATGCGCCTTGAGCTTGCTGCTGCGCTCGGCCTCAAGCACGCCTTCCAGCCAGTCGCGCTCCGGCGGCTCGAGCCATTTGGCCCTGGCCGGCCGGTCGGTCATCAGAGCCAGAACCGCGAATGCAAGCAGAATGGCGGGGATCGCCTCGAGAATGAACAGCCACTGCCATCCGCGCAGGGCCAGAATGCCATCAAGTTGCAGCAGCACGCTAGAGATAATGGCAGTGAGCGCGTTGGCGCCAGGCACGGCGAGAAACAGCGCGGCGATGACGCGGGCACGATATTTGGAAGGAAACCAGTACGTGAAATAGAGGATCATGCCAGGGAAGAAGCCGGCCTCGGCGACGCCGAGCAGAAAGCGCATTACGAGGAAGCTCACTGGTCCTGTGACGAACGCCATCACCGCGGCGACGATCCCCCAGCTGATCATGATGCGCGCGATCCATACCCGCGCACCGGCCTTTTCGAGAATGACGTTGCTCGGCACTTCGAACAAGAAATAGCCGAGAAAGAAGATGCCGGCGCCCCAGCCATAAATGTAGGCCGAGAAACCGAGGTCCTTATTCATGCTGAGGGACGCGAAGCTGACGTTGGTGCGATCCATGTAAGCGACGAAATAGATCACCACGATCAGCGGAAGCAGCCGCCACGAAACCTTCGCGATCGTGCGCTGCTCAAGGGTGCGTTCCATGGCGTTGCTCCCAGTTCGATGGTAGCCTGGATTGCGCTTGGATAATCCAGGCTGCGAGACGGCGATGCTTATCGGTTGTTGGCCTTTCGCCACGCCTCGAAATCTTTCAGCGTCTTCTCCTCGGTTGCGGGGTAAAGACCGAGAATGGAGCGGCCCTTGAGGACCTCCTCGGTTACGAAATCCTCGAATGCGGTCATCTCCAGCGTCTCGTTTGCAATCTCATCGGCGAGGTGGGCAGGAATGACCACCACACCCTCTCCATCGCCCACGATCACGTCGCCGGGAAAGACCGGAGCATCCCCACAGCCAATCGGGCCGTTGATCTCGATCGCCTGGTGCAAGGTCAGATTGGTCGGAGCGGCCGGACGATGGTGATAGGCGGAAAAGGGGAGCTTGCGCAGCTCCGGCGTGTCGCGAAAGCCGCCGTCGGTGACCACCCCGGCGCAGCCGCGCACCATGAGGCGGGAGATCAGGATCGAGCCTGCGGACGCAGCACGCGCATCCTTGCGGCTGTCGATGACGAGCACGGCTCCCGGCGGGCACTGCTCAATCGCCTGGCGCTGCGGATGGTTGCGATCGCGGAACACGTCCAGCTTGTTGAGATCCTCGCGCGCCGGGATGTAGCGGAGCGTAAAGGCGGTGCCCACCATGGGCGCTGCCTCGGGGTTGATCAGATGCACGTCCTGGATCCACTGGTTGCGCAAGCCGCGCCGGTAGAGCGCGGTCATCAGGGTCGGCGTGGCAACCTTCCTCAGCTTGTCACGCGTCTCGGCGCTCAGCGTCCCGGTGCTTGCCTCAGGCATCGGTCGTCCCTCGCAGCTCGCAATGTATCAGAGGTCCGTTCGTACTGCATGTCAAAGAGACCCGGCCCGCCGTGAACTCGGGCCCTCTACAGCTTGCTCAGCAGCATGGCGCCTCTGCTGCGAAATGGCGCGTGACGACGCGATCGAGCTCGCCGACGGCGGTGGCGAATGCCGCGCTCTGCACCATCAGCGCTCGCAGGCGCCCCAGCATCTCCTCGCGCAGCGCCGGATAATCAATTCCGAGCACGCGCCCGTCGCGCACGACGGGACGCCCGGCCACGATCAGCTCGTGGATGTGGCGGGCAGTGCTGCGCGCGAACAAAAGATCGAGCGGGTCAAGATTGGGACGCAGACGATCGTCATCGACCGCGGCCCAGTCGAGCAGCATGATGTCGGCAGGTTGTCCTGCGGCGAGCGCGCCACCGTGCTCCGCATTGAGAACCGCGCGGCGGCCATTGCGGAACGCCATAGCGAGAATGTCCGAGCGCTTGACATCGACTAGAAAGCCGGTGCCACAGTGGAGGAGATGCGCAAGCCGCATGTCGCGCAGGCCGTCGTCATCCTCGTCGAGCGCCAGACCATCGAGTCCGAGCGCGACGCGGCAGCCGCGGCGCACCATCTCCGCAAGCGGGGCGATGCCGGAGCGGAGGCCGAGATTCGAGGCGGTATTGACCGCGATGGTGGCGCCCCGCTCGGCAATCAGTTCGAGCTCATCGGACCGCGCCCAGGCACAGTGGGCAAGCGTGAGCCGCGGCGTGAGCAGCCCGATGCGCTCGAGATAGCGTACGATGCCGTCGGGGAATTCCGCATCCGCCCAGGCCCGCTGATAGCGCGTCTCAAGCAGGTGCATGTGCACGCGGCGCCCGGTCCGAGCTGACGCCTCGGCGACGGCCTCGAGCAGAGGGCTCGTGCACCACTGCACGGCATTGGGGCCGTACTGCACGTCAAACGTCGGGCTCGCGGCGGCTGCCGCCACTGCATCGACCAGCGCCATCATCTCGGCCACGGGAAGGGGTGAGCGCACCGCCCGGCGCGCGATCTCTTCGCCCGCAGGCGCCGGCAATGCGGCAAGGATCGGCTCCGACGGCCCGTAGACCAGCGGATTGCGATCGCGCAGCGCGACTGCAAAGCCGACGCGTACACCGATGTCGCGCGCGGCGCGCGCCACCTCCTTGGCCTCGGTGGGCAGATCGGTGAGGCCCTGCACGCGCGTGTAGTGCGCCATCACCACGCCCGCGCCGCCGAGCGCGCTGCGCGCAAACGATACCGCGGCCGCGAGATAGGGATCGATGGACGGCACCAGCGCCAGATAGTGCAGCCAGGTCTCGAGCGGCTTGCCGGCGGCTCCAAGCGAGCTCGATCGCACGGTACGGGCATGGTCGTGGGCATTGGCCAGCGCCGGCATGGCGAGGAGCCGCTGCGCCTTGGCCGGCGCTAGCGGTTGCACTGCCGCGATGGTGTCACCACTGATCCGGATCGTGCGCGCGGCCGCGGCGGGCGCATCCGCCGCCGTGAGCACATGCGCGCAGTTGATCTCGCGTATGGGTGAAGCCATGGCACTGTTACCCTATCCCCAAATCGCGATGATCACGATACTCGCGCCGTCAATGGATGTGCCCACAGCAATCGCTGATCAAAACCTGGGCAGTGCCTGGCGCAGCATGCGGCAGAATTATGAGATGGCGCGCCATGGCGGGTCCGCACGGCGGGTTATCGTCGCGGGAGCATTTGTAACCCGTCCGTACAGAAGGCGCGCAGTGCGGGAAATCGCTGCACAGCTGGCGTGGGGCTTGCTTGACGGCCCGGCACAAGGCCGACGCCACACCAAGGAGCACCCGATGATCCATTTTCGCCGCACGGCCACGTTGCTCGCCAACCTGGCGCTCGCTGCCATGGGCGCATACCCGGCCTGCGGCCAGGCGACGACCTCGATCAAGTTCACGCTCGACTTCAAGCTGCAGGGCATTCACGCCTGGTACTACCTCGCCCAGCAGAAAGGGTACTTCAAGGCCGAAGGCATCGAGGTCACGCTCGACCAGGGCGAAGGCTCGGCAGTCACCGTGACGCGGATCATGTCGGGGGCCTACGATGCGGGCTTCGGCGATATCAATGCCATCATCCAGCAGGCTGCCAACAAGCCCGGCGAGCAGCCGGTCATGGTCTATCAGATCTACAACCGGCCGCCGTTCGTGCTGGTCGTAAAGGCGAGCGGGCCGATCAAGAGCGTCAAGGATGTCGCGGGCAAGAAGCTCGGCGCACCGGCCGGCAGTGCCACGCTCAAGCTGTTTCCGCAATTCGCCCGGCTCAACGGCATCGATACCGCCAACATAACGTTCATGAACATGGCGCCCACCCTGCAGGAGCAGATGCTAGTGCAGGACCAGATCCAGGGCTCGCTGGTCTTTAATGTCACGAGCTACATCAACCTGCTGCAGCAGAAGCAGGACCCGGACAAGGACTATCGCTGGTTCCTGTACGGAGACTACGGGCTCGATCTTTATTCGAACGGCATCATGGTCTCACAAAAGCTGCTGAAGGAAAACCCGAAAGCAATCGCGGGCCTGGTACGCGCGATCAATCGCGCGATGAAGGAGGTAATCGCTAATCCCGATATCGGCATTGCCGCTCTGATCAAGGTCGAGCCGCTGCTCAATGCGGAGCTGGAAAAAAAGCGCATCGCCTATGCCCTTACAAACCTGATGAATGCCCCGGAGGTCGGCGAGATCGGCCTCGGCGACCTCAAGGATGATCGCCTCAGCCGCTCGATCGCGGCGATTGCGGAGGCTTATGAGCTCAAGAGCCGGCCGGCCGCGGCCGACGTGTTCGACCGTTCGTTCCTGCCGCCGAAGGCCGATCGCATGATGCCAATCAAGACCAACTGAGCAGGCGGCTTCGCCCATGCAAGCTCCGACAGGCGCTCGGGGTCACTTCGAGCGCGCGTGAGCAAAGCCGATCGGCACTGCCAGCCGAAAGTCAGTGCGCCATGAGCAGGGGCAAGGTCGTGTTGGCCAGAATATACCGGGTGGTGCCGCCGAAGATGAATTGCCGAAGTCGGCTCTGGGTATAGGCCCCCTTGATGAGAAGGTCGCAGCCCAATGCGTTCGCGTGCGCGAGCACGGCCTCGCCCGTGACGCGGCCGCCCAGAGCGACGGTCATCGGCTTTGCTGATACGTCGTTCAATTGCAGATAACGGCACAGCTGCTCGCCCGTCGGCCCGGGCACTGCCGCGCCGCCTTCGATCGTCAGAACGACAACGCGACTGGCGCGCTTGAGGATGGGCATGGAAAAGGCGGTGGTGCGGGCCTGCTCGGTGCTACCATTCCATGCGATCAACACATTCTTGCCCATGTCCGGACGCGGGGACGGCGGCGCGATCAGCACCGGCCGCCCGCTCTCAAACAGCGCTGCTTCAAGCGTGCTCATCTGCGAGCCCCCGCGGCCGGGCCTGGCCAGCACGATCGCATCGAAGAGCCGCCCGTAGCTGCCGACAAAAAAGTCGCCCTCTGGCGCATCCCTGAGCCACCCGCTCGAGAGCCCTTTGGTCTCGCCTCCGTAAGGCACGCCCCGCTCGCGCATGAAGCTCTCGAACATGCCCTGCATGCGCGCTGCTCTTTCGGCAATCTCCTGCACCGAGGGGGGCATCGGACCCCCGCCGAGATCGCCGAGCGCGAAGGCGGCGGCGGTCGCCGTGCCCAAGGCGAAGCCTTCGATGTAGCTGTCGAACTTGCGCGCCAGCAGGAGTGCGGTCTCCAGCGTCGCGTTCATCAGATCTTGCTGCTCGGTTGGAACAAGAATGGTTCTGAAACTCATGGCGCTCTCCCCTGGACGCGGCCAACTGATCACACGCTGCAGCAAGGGATATTACCACGTTCCGGGCAAGCGGTCCGGAGCTTTTCGTCCGCAGCTCGTTCACTGCCCGACCTGGGCACCGCCCCGCACGGTGAACGCGGCGTTACGCGGTTTCGTCAAAACATCGGACCACGGTGAACCGCAATGGAAGCCATAGCGGGTACAAATAAACCCGACCTGAGGGCTGGGAGAGCTCAGGCAGGCTTGTCCGGGGGGTATAGATGAAAAGAGCCAGCTTCGAATACTGCGCCATCGGGCTTCTGCCAAGCGCAAGCGCGGATGCCGGCGCGCCATACTGGAGCGATGACGCAATCGACGCCATGGACCGCGCCTTCTGCGAGCGAATGCTTGCCGCGATTGCTGCCGGACTGGAATGCTGCCCACGGCGCGTGAGCACGGCGCCCGGCACGCGCCACCCAATCGTCAACTATCGCCGGCCGGATTGAGGACGGCCGACACCCCCATCTGAGCTTGAAATAGCCCTAGAACCAGCCTCGCCACTTGAACCAGATCAGCGGGATGATGGCGCTCAGCGCGATCATGGCGAGCCCGAACGGATACCCGGCAATCCAGTTGAGCTCCGGCATGTACTTGAAATTCATCCCATAGATACCCGCAACGAGTGTGGGCGGAATGCCGACCACCGAGACGATGGTCAGGACCTTGAATAAATCGTTCTGCTGGATGGTGATGAAGCCGAGGATGGCATCCAGCAGGAGCTGCACCTTGTTGGAAAGGTGGCCCTCGTAGTCGTTCAGCGAGGCGACATCCTTGACCAGTGCGTCAAGCCGCCCCTCGAATTCCGGCACAATCCAGCTTTTCCGCACGCTCAGGACGAAAGGGGCAATGCGTCCGATTCCGAGCAGCGCATCTCGCGTAAGCGCCAATCGATCCCCTGTAGCGCCCACCGCGGTGAGCCCCTGGCGCAGCGCCCGGCTCGCCCGCGCGATATGTCTTGGCCGGGAAGGGTCACCGCGAAATACCGAGCGCGAAACCTTGTTGAGCTCGCCGCCGAGCCTCTCCAGAACATCGGCTGCGCGATCCACCATTGCCTCCAGCAACATGAGAAAGATTGCCGTCGGGCTTTGCAGGGTCGCATCCTGCCTCACACGTTCGGAAACGACATCGAAGCTGGCGAGAGGTACAAATCGCACGCTGACGAGCATGCTCTGCGTGAGGATCAGGCCGGCAGCCGATAGATGAGCGTCTGCTGTATCACCGCTCGCCACGACCGGGATGCTGAGATACAGCGTCTCATGCTCGAGCGTAAGCCGGCTCGACGATTCGATCTCGCTCAGCGTTTCAATGGAGGGGATGCGGATGCCGGTCCGCGATTCAACAAAGGCTTTTTCTTCATCGGTTGGGGCCAAAAGATCAATCCAGACGGCATGCTGCGGCAGCTGCGGCGGATGGCCGGCCTGAGCGACAGTGCCGTTGTCCCGATAGATGGTCAGCACGGCTTGCTCCCGGCAGGTGGTGCGCCGTTCTGCGCCTAACGCAACACGTCGAGCCGCAGCGGCAACATGCCGCCCAGCCAGACGGCGTGGTCGCTGTGGTCGGCGTAGGCATCGCCGGTGCCGGGATGGAGCAGAATAGTCAAACCATCACGGTTCAGCATGAGCCATGGCAGGAACGATGCCAGCAAGGCGGGCGGGAACGCGATCTGGTACATCGATTGGGGATGCGGCCCGACCGGCGCATCGTGCCATCGGCCGAGGCTCGCATCGGGGAACGTGGCCGCCACCCGCTCGCGCAGGCGCGCCGCCCGCGCCCGGCTCGCGGCCGGGTCGTAATAGACGTGCGCATGGTAATCCCGGATGATCCCGGGATCGGCCGCGGCATCCGTGGTGACGGCTGCAGCCGTGCGCTCCTTGCCCATCGTCGCTCTCCGTCTATCACTGACGCTGCGCCCTGATGTCGTTGAACCTTGCCATCGCGCGCTCGAACTTGTCGTTGAACAGCCACATTGCATCGAGAATCTCGCGGAAGCTCGCGGAACCTCGCGCGCGATCGGCTTGCCCGAAGGTGAAGACGCTGTTGTTGCGCAGGTAGCCCATGATCCTCGGCTCGGAGATGCGGTAGCCGGCGAGGTTGCCCGAGTTGAGGGCCGACCTGGTCGGAGCGGGGATGATCTGGATGAGCTCGAACACCTTCATCTGATCGATCGGGTCTGGGAGCGTTTTCACGATTGCCGGGATCTGCGGAAAGAGGTCAGCGTGCGCATTCATGAGCCCGTCGCGCACCGCGATCCAGTGATTGTAGCGGCGATCGAGGTTGCCGAGGCGTGCCTCCTCCCTATCGTCGCGCGCGATCAGCGCGGGGTCGAAAGCCGCGATCGAATGTCTGATCGCGGCCCACCTCCGCTGACCGTTCTGGTCCTCGGACACTCCCGTTTGCAGGCTTCCCTTGTAGGTATTCGAGCGCGCATTGCCGATGTTCTGGTTCCCGTTGGTCTCGGCAAAGAAGATGCCGAGGCTGATGCGGCCCGCCGCCTCGGCCGTCACGGCATCGAGCCCCTTGGCGCGTGCAATGGCGCTGCCGAGATCGACCACGTCCTTGAACGGAGTACCCGAGCCTTGTGCGTTCGAGGGCGGCGCCTGCATGATTGCAAAGACCCTCGTATACTCGTCGAGCAACGGCTCGTTGGCGGCATCAAAATAGGCCGGGGGAATCCCGAATTTGTTGGGCCTGCCGATCCTGGAGGAAAGCGCATCGGTGAGGTCCTTGTAGGTGCTGATCATCGCATTGCGGGCAAGATAGAGCGCTTGTCCCGGCCGCTCCGGGAGCGCCTGTCGGGCCTCGATCTGCGCGCGCCGCTGGCCAAGGATCGCCTTGAACTCGCCCAGCGCCTTGTTGTAGGCGGCGAGCAGATCCGCCTGCGGTTGCGTGAGCGCAGCCTGCTGGGCCTTTACCCGCGAGATGAGACCGGAATAGTCGCGGCCGCCCGCCATGAGGGGTGCGACCGCAGCGCCCAGAAGCAGTATCAACGCCCGTCGATGCATTCTCACTGCCTTGTTCTTCGCTTCAGCAGCCTAGCGGAAAGACAGAGGCGCGGACAACATTCGAACGAGAATCGATGCCGGCCCTGGTTTGCGCGCAGCACTTTGAGTTTCAGCGCATCTCCGCGCCGCCGTTGCCGGAGCACGCGGAGCACATCGCATCCGATTCCGCCACCAATTCCGCTTTCCGGCATGATGGGCTAAGTTGCCGGGCGTGGCCCAGCGAAGTCGATTACCGCGTCGAACCAAGCGCCAGGGAGGGCGGACATGCCGGTGAGGACCAACACCATCGCGATCCTGCTCGCCGCGCTCATTCTGGCCGCCGGATCGATCGGCTCAGCCCGCGCGCAGGACTGCCCGCGCGGGGATCTCGACAAGGCCTACTGCGATCGAGACGGCGATCTCGTGGCCGACGCGCCGAGCGATCCCAAGCAGCTGGTCAACCCGTCGACCCTGATCTTCGCCTATACCCCGGTCGAGGATCCCGCCGTCTATGCCAAGGCCTGGGATGGCTTCATCAAGCACATGGAACAGGTCACGGGAAAAAAGGTCGTGTTCTTCCCCGTGCAGTCGAACGCGGCGGAGATCGAGGCCATGCGCTCGGGGCGGCTGCATATCGCCGGATTCAACACCGGCTCCAACCCGATCGCGGTCAACTGTGCGGGCTTCGTGCCGTTCGCCATCATGGGCACCAAGGACGGGCAGTTCGGCTATGAGATGGAAATCATCGTGCCGGCCGACAGCCCGATCCGGACGCCTGCCGACCTCAAGGGCAAGAAGGTGGCCTTCACCTCCCCGACATCGAACTCGGGGTTCAAGGCACCCTCCGCAATCCTGAAGGCCGACTTCAATCTCGAGGCCAACCGCGATTTCACTCCGGTGTTCTCCGGCAAGCACGACAACTCCGTGATCGGGGTCGCCAACAAGGATTACGACGCTGCCGCCGTCGCCAACGAGGTCATGTTCCGCATGTTCGAGCGCAAGGTGGTCGATCGCGCAAAGATCCGGTCGATCTACAAGTCCGAGACCTTCCCCACCACCGGCTACGGCTACGCCCACAACCTTGACCCGGCGCTGGTCGACAAGATCAAGCAGGCCTTCCTCAGTTTTCCTTGGGACGGCTCGGCGCTGAAAGCAGAGTTCAAGAACGAGGATCGCTTCCTGCCCATCTCCTACCAGAAGGACTGGAGCGTGATCCGCAAGATCGATGCCGCCAACGGCGTGAAATATACGTGCAAGTAAATGCTTCGAATCAGGGGGCTGACGAAGCGCTACCGCACCGGCGAGCTCGCGCTCAGAGGCATCGACCTTGCGGTTCCGGACGGCGAGGTCATGGCGCTGATCGGTCCCTCGGGTGCGGGCAAATCGACCGTG